>VOFE01001757.1_pt1 | contig 278001 bp, 302 predicted proteins | sample 5384071 | NCBI WGS metagenome assembly VOFE01 (sample SAMN12384724, study PRJNA508395) | human gut metagenome | isolation source: healthy gut D | host: Homo sapiens
TTCCACCGTGCGCTCCCCCTCCCCAAATTTAGCTTTTGCCATGGTAAACATGCGTATTGTACGCTGTCAATGTAGGCCAAAGGCAACTTTAAAGCTGTTTTAAGAACTTTTCAGACGGGAAGCGACTCGCGCCTGAGCCAGAGAGCCTACACGTGCCGCTGCACGGCGGAGAAAGGCGAATCCACTACCCTCAGGCATAATTCCTGAGCAAAATCAAGCAGAGCACACGGCTTTTTGCGCCACTTTAAGACGTAATCGGGATGTGGCGAGAGGCCAAATTCGGAAGTGCGGGGAAAACCAAAGGAATGCTGACCAGACCCCGTTTTAGGCTTCCGCGACCTGCGGTTTTGATACAAAAAAACCGCGTTGTGCTCGAAGGTTTTCGATTTTTCCCCGCACTTCTGTAATTACATCTCTGGATCGAGGGCGCAGGCAATGGTGACGACATCCACGATAGCGCCCCCTATGCCTGATACCAAAATCGTTCCATAGGGACCCGTTTCCCAATGGGATGATTCTTCACAAAGGGCATTAAGGCGCATGAGAACATGGTAGAGGCAAGCAAGCGCGCTTCCACGTATTCGCCCATGGCGACCACGGTATAATCCAACGAGACAAGCAACGAACGGGAAAGGCGGCGCGGATGAACCTGGGCAGCGAAAGCGAGACCGTCGAGTTCAAGAAGTCCACTGGCGAGCATAAAGAAGCACTGCAAGCCATCAGCGCCATGCTGAACAAGCACGGCCGCGGCGAGCTCTACTTCGGCGTGAAGGACAACGGCGATGTCATCGGCCAGGATGTCAGCGACGCAACGCTGCGCCAGGTGACGTCGTGGGTGTCCGACAAGATCGAGCCCGCGGTGTTCCCGACGGTCGAGTGCCTCGACGCCGATGATGGGCTGCGATACATCAAAATTGCCTTCTCAGGTGCCGACGCCCCCTACTCCGCCGACGGACGCTACTTCACCCGCGTGGGGACATCGAACAAGGCGCTGTCGGCCTCGGGCTGAGCGTCATGGTCATTAAGCGCGAGCGCGCCCGCAGCCCTGGGACTCGCTGCCGTCTGGCAGGCCCGTCTCCGATGCCAACGAGCAGGCGGTGCGCGACTTCGTCGAGCGCGGCGGCAGGGCCGGACGCGTCGGAGGCGGGTTCGCCGGCGTGGAAGACACCTTGGCGAAGCTCGACTCTCGTCGCGCCCGACGGCAGCCTCAGAAACGCCGCGGTGGAACTGTTCTGCGAGGATCCGACACCTACCCCAGGATGAAGCTGGGGCTTCTGGGGCGGCAACACCAAGGCCAAGATCCTCGACCTGCGCCGCGAGTGCGGCACCATGCTCAAGCTGCTCGACTTCGCCGAGTACTTCGTGACGTCGAACATCAGGCGCGAGTTCGTCATCGGCGAGACGGGCATGTACCGCAAGGAGATCCCCGAGATCCCGGCCGAGGCCATCCGCGAGGCGGTTGCCAACGCGCTGTGCCACCGCGACTACGCCACCGGCACCGCCGTCGAGGTCAACGTGTTCATGGACACCGTCCAGATCGTGAGCCCGGGCCTGTTCCCCGAGGGCGACTCGCCGCAAGAGCACCTAGACGGTACCGCGAGCGAGTTCGGCCTCCGAAACCCCGCGATCGCGCGCACCCTGTTCCGCGCCGGCGTCATCGAGCAGTACGGCACGGGCATACCGCGCATCAAGGAGGCCTGCGAGGCAGCCGGCGTGAGGTTCCGCTTCGAGCAGACCGTCAACAGCACCGTCGTCGTCTTCGAGCGTCCTGGGTTACAGAAAGCGGCCTTCAGGAGAACCGCGGCCGACAACCGACCGCTCCTCAGCGAGCGCGAACGAGCAGCGATGGCAATTGCCGCCGCTCAGGGGAAAATCACGACCTCCGACCTCGCGCGGGAGTCAATGTCGGTAGGAAAACGGCCTCGAAGACTCTGAAAGACCTTGCCGGGCGGGCCTGTTGGAATGGGTAGGGAAAAGCCCGAAAGACCCGCACCAGTTCTACAGGATGCCAAGCGAAGTTTGAGGCTGCAGGTCCTAGCCGGGAAACAGGCCCATTGCGTTTGCTGCCCTCCCCCTGCTGGGCACTACTGAGTAATCTACTGGGCACTGCTGAGTAATCTACTGAGTAGTGCCCAAGCGCGAGTTGGCAAGTCCGCCGAAGCCCAGAGAAACGGCTCGAAGAATATACTGACCGCTACTGACCGCTACTGATCGCGGCATTCGGCAGGCCCGCCGAATGCCGCGGTCTCCCGAGACTAGCAGAGCCGCCCTTATTGTTAGCGCTGCCGAAGCAAGCCCTACTTCAGCAGCAACTTGAATTTTCGTGCGATGAGCCTCCCCGGAGCCAAGAGCCTTTTTGCCCTAATCACAACACCGCAATTCAAGCACCGCAGAAAACTCCATTAGCGATGAACCAGCCACTTGAAGACGTGATCAAGGTGCGGCAAGGGGTCAAATTCGGAAGTGCGGGGAAAATCGAAGAAATGCTAACCAGGCCCCAGTTTTCGCTTCCGCGAACTGCGGTTTTGGTGCTAAAAATCGCGTTGTGCTCGAAGGTTCGATTTTCCCACTTCCGTAATTACATCCTTGGATCGAGTGCAGGCAACAATGACGTCATCCGCGATAGCACCCAACAGTCACGGACGTACAAAGGCCGTTGCCGGAAGCCTCCATACAACGACTCTTCTTTGCGCGCGCCACGCTCGCAATGCTCCATTAAATGTAACTAATTGATTTGCTATATACCATTCATAATGGCACATAGCAAATCAATTAGTTACATGTGGAGGCAGAACATGAGGGAGTACGTCGAGAAGCAGCTGCACACTAGAGTCGATTGCGAGCCCAACGACGCCTCGGAAATAACGACGCAAAACTCTTTCCGAAAGTGTAGGTGAGCGAAATGGCGACTCATGCATACGATGACCTTTATTCTTATCTAGCCGCATTCAAGAACAGCTCTCTTGCCGAAATAATTGCGTACCTAGAAGAACTGGGGCAAAGGAGGTTCGACGCCTTTATTAGGGGCCTTGCACCCCTTATCCCAATCGAAAAAATCGAAAATCAATCCCTGTTCAATTTTTCTGTTGACTCCACCCTTGAAGGAGGCAAATTCCCCTGCACTGACTATGCCTGTCGAGAGCAAAACATTTACCATTTGGCAAAGTTCTCAGCATTGTATGCAGATAAAACACTGATTCATTGCCCTATAGAATCGGCATTCGAAATGGGGCACGATGATTATGTCTCAGTCGATGAACTTGCATTCGGGATCTATTTGACCATGCGAGTCGAAGACATAGTCAAAGCTGGAATACTCGGATTTTCGAGCAATTACATTCCTCTTTGCAAAGATTGCCTAGCGCGACAAATCGAAAGAGAATCAAAAGCAAAAGGATTGATATCGAGTTATTGGGATGAACTCGTACGACAATTCTGTTCCTCTACCTCGTGCACTTTAAAACAAGCACCAGATGGGAATCTGTATGTAGCGATTGAGGGAATGGATGCATATGGGTCCCATGATGAGATGGATGTCGATTTCCTGGTAATCCCGTCTGAATACGAATCGCTCTATGCAAGCCAAGGCGAAACGCGATTGGATAGAGACATGCTGGAGAAAGGCGGCATCTTGACTATCCTACTGCCATTGTTGGACGATTGCTTTCAAGCCCTCGTCAATCCCTATTTTTCGAATAGCTCGTATTTAACCACTCGTCCAGCTCAGATTGAGTTCCTCGAGTCCGCAACTTCCACCCTTTATCCTCGAAAAGATCAGACCATACCCATTCGCCGGTTATCTTGCCCCCTCCCCATTGCTGAAAATGCAACGTTGCGTAGCATCCTTGATTGCCGCATTAGAAACGAAGAGTCGTTTCTTGTGTTTAGGGATACCTTGTCCAAAGGCCTGAGCGAAAGGCCCATCGACACCTCGACATTAGCTGACCTGAAGAACGACCTAATTGAGCCCGAGCTTCACAAGATATCTTTAGTGATGAAAAACGAGCGATCCCGATTAGTCACCTCCGCAGGCATTGAAGCCGCTATCGGAATTGCGAGCTTTACATTGGGGCAATACGGAATCGCATCACCTTCTGATGCCATGGCCTTCCTCGGGGCTGCCGGCATAGGGGCCGTTGCATCTCAATCCGCAGATTTCTTGCGAGAAGCCAAGGCAAAAGAGAACCCCATGTATTTCCTCTGGAAGCTCAATAGAAACAACCGTCTGTAACCTAAGGGGCAGAACACCGCAGTCGCCGAGCATATCTCGATCATTAAATAAAGGCAGCACTAGAAAGGATGCGAATCGTGAAGAACCGATTCCCTTTACGAATGCCTAATGCAGTAAAAATCACTGGTAGATCCGAGCAGTTTAACCAAGACGACAAGAGCGCGCTCAGATTGCTGTCTGCAGTAGCTAGCCAAGTATAGATACCATCCTGTTTCCAAATTCGGTCCTACGATAAACCCTTTCTTCTTTCTCAATTTCGTCGGGATCGTCGAAGATGAGCGTCGTATCTACTACGTCCCACTGCTGCCGATGGATATCCTCAATCAGCAATCCCAGTCCGGTTAATCGAAGAAGAACTTCTGCATCTCTGCCTCTGAGCGTCTGAAAAGTTTCCTTTTCTCGAAGCATTTCGTAGTCTCCAGGTAGAAATCTGTCCAAAGTCTCTGCAAACAAACGAAGATCGTCCCAGCTAATTTCTTTATCTAGGTAGGCCTCATAAATCTTTGCTAGTCGCCGCGCTTTGTCCTCCTCAATGTATCTTTCGAGCAGGATAAGCAGGTACTCAATATCGCGCTTCCTATTTGACTCTTCAAAGTATTGCTTGTACTTGTTCCATGAGCCATTTTCAAAGAGTCGCGGTTGAACTCATCGAGGAAACACGCATACTTCTTCAGCAGATGCGCATTGTGGATATTGTTTCCGATTTTGTAGATGCTCACTAGGCTTGAGATGACGGGGATGTCCTTCAAGAACTCGTTTTGGAGAATTTCGTCCAGGCCAACCTCTGCGATATTCGAAATAAGTTCGAGAGAGTCGCTGCAAATAGTCGGCCTTGCGTCGTCTTGCAAGCGCGATAGACCGGCCTTAGTTGATTCCTCTGCGTTTGCCATAAGATTACCTTTCATAATAATTTGCCAGTTTTGGCATGCGTTTGCAGCGCGCTTTTCTGAAAGTGGCTCCGATTTAAATGCCATCCCCGAATAAGCGCTCAGGTTCGATTCAACAAGTGCATTGGTTGAAAAGAGCTTTAGACCCCCTTCGAGGTAAAAGTCGCTTGTGCAGAGCAACCAAATCATCTTGTCGAGCTTGTAGGCAGTGGCCTCGGGGTCCACGCCGCCCTTCCGCGCCGCGCGCGCGGCTTCGAAATAGCAACGAGCCACTTCGACCTCGCTGTCAGTGGTAGCGTAAAACTGAACAGTATTCAGTAGGCCGTTGACACAAACATCGACGAGCGGCTGCTGAACAAGCCCGAGGACCTGTTCAGGGCGATGCAGCTCGAGCTCATGGAGCTGCACCACGGTTCGCCCTCGACCGTCTTCTGCACGCAGTGCAGGTCGAAGGGCTAGGCAGGAGCCCCGAGGCTTTTCCTAATTCTAGGTGTTAAAGTCGATTACTGCCTGCCGTGGAATAGCCTCCACTTTTCGTCTTCGATGTCTCTTTCAATTGATGACTTCACTTTTGACAGCCATTCTCTGTGTTTTAAATATGCAACACCTGCGGGCAGCTGAGCAGCAATCGAGTCAATCGCCTCAATCTCCTTTGAGCTTTGCTGGAATAAAGCCTTTTTTTCAGGGGACCCGCTCATTGAAGATCGACGGAGATCCAAATGGTTGATCGATATCCCGTCTTTATCGAGCGTCAGAATGAGGGTGATAGCCCTAATCCTCGTCTCGTCATTGCAATCGGACAAGGCCCAGCTAATTCTATCGAGGCTATTTGCGTCGGCGATCCTTTCGCGGATGGTATATTCCAAGCGCTCCCAAAAAATATCGCTCGAGAGCGCATTTGCGTCATGAACGGAAACAAAACGGCTATTTCAAGCCTGCCGAGTGGTTCGCTCAGCGCTTCATCGATCATTGCTTTCAGCAGATTCCAGGCATGATCATCCTGGACGGTCCAAAACGAGCTGATTCTTCGCAGGAGATCGTGCCTTTGTCGGTAGTCGAGGTTGGCAACGTACTCCAAAAAACGGTCAATCATTGAGCTGTCAAGGCGTAAAAGGCAGCGTAGGAAAGCGAGGTTATAGTCGAAAGTAGGATATCCTTCAAGTGCGAGAAAATACAGGTTGACGGCCGGTGAGGGATTGATTCGAAGTACGAATCTAGAGCGGAGACGCGCTTTTCGTCTCCGCAGTTGCCGAAAAACCGCCAAACCCCATCATTGTGTATATGTTCGGAAAGCCAAGAAGCATATTTGAGGATATAGCCAGGATGCTTTGGCTCGACTATCTCCAAATCTTCCAAGCAGAGATGCGTTCTGCCGTCATCGAGTCTTGCGAGAATTTCGTCGAGCTCCTCCTTGTCGGGCCCGTTCTTTATTGCTAGCAAATCAAGATAGTCAAACAGGGCCGGATGGTCACTCACGTCGATCACCGCGCCCAGCTCGTTTCTAAGGACCTTCCTGCCGATGGTTTCAGCAAGATGATCAAGTGCTTCGTACGGGACAGGGATCGTCGAGGGCGACGAAGCGATATTGCGTGCGATTATGCTTGAGGCAGTATCTGGGGTCCTTTTGGCGATTTTCCAGAAGGACTTTTCCGATAGCCCTGCCCGACTCCCACTCTTTATCGGAAATCTCATAATCTTCGGCTAGCTTTCCCAGGGCTTCGGTCAGTCGTTCTAGCGGTAACTCTTCCGCGGATATCCTCGGTTCTTTCTCTACGAGAGACTCGGAGTTCTCCAGACCAAGTGCGTCGAATGCGCTCTGGCGGAACCCATCGAGGCTCAGAGGGGGATTCTGCGCGCATGTTTCGTAAATCTGGTTGATGCTTAAGCTGCATAAGAGATCGATTGTCGAGTCTTCGGTTATATATTTGGGGAATAGCTCTTCAATCCTCGAGAGCACCGAATACATGTTTTCTGCGTACTCCGCTTCAGGTTCTTTGCCATAGAACGAGAAGTGCTGCCGAAAAGTGGATTTAACTTGCCTGCTGAATTCGGTTTCGACTAGAACGGAGAGCGCCCGGAAGCAATGGGCGTGAAGCTCGGCCAGCTCTGATGTGAAATTAAAGATCAGGGTGTTGTATGTGTACGTTATGCCGTTTTGCCGAACGCGCTGGCCCCTTGAAGAGAGGTATGAACTCGTCAAGACGATCAGACATGCTGCAACATTGCGGGAATGCGATTGTTGATATTTTTGAGCGAGGGCATCGAGTTTGCTGTTTTCCAAATCGAATCCCGTACGATCGAAATCGTAAGCGAAAGCGCCGTCTTGCCCGCATGCCCAGTTGTACTCGGCCGCCCGCTCTGTGCCTCTTTCTACACACTTCACGAACAACTCGGAGGCTGTTTGCGAATACTCGCTCGAGTTCATCAGGGATACGGAAATATGCAGGGGCATAGATCCGTCCGATGTCGAATTCATGCCGAGAATTTCTTCCGATACGTCAGCGCAAGCAGCACTTTCGGTGCGGTTTGAGGCAAAGGCGAGCGCCTGTACGGGGAGGAGTTGATTGAATGTGATTATGAACTGATCGGCAATTCGCTCATCCCGATTCTTTATTTCATCCCAAGCTTTCTCGCATTCCCTTCGAAGATAGTCGTACACGCTCGCACTTCCGCATACTTCAGCCATTGACTTGGCGGCTTTGAGATACGGCGCGTTCGGCATTTCTGCGGTATGCAGAATGAAATCTGCAAAACTGCCGTTCCCTTCTTTTGCGAAGTGGCGGCATATCAAGAAGTCGCGAAGATTCTGCTCTTCCATCCTTATGGCTAGCACGCCACCGGCTGAGGTAAGGATCGTGACGATTTCCTGGTCGTTCAATCTGGATGCAAAATCCCGAATCTCGGCGTCGTCGTACCCCAGCCCCAAGAGTTCCTCGTAACAAGGGTCTCCTTCAATAAGATCGCAGCAGTCGTAGATTGCAAGGTTCTCTGCGAGACGCTGCTCCCTGCTGGAGTACCCAGCTAAAGCAGAATTCATATAGATGTTCAAAAGATCGTATGGCTCTTGGATGGCTTCGAAATTGCCGTCTGCTATGGGGCTTGCTGCCATGATAGCCAAGCGCAGGTTTCCGTTTGCGATTGCCGATACTCTCTCCCTCAGTGCTATGTTTTTATGTTGTATTCGGTCTCGAGTATCGCTTCTATATTTTCCGCGGTTAGAGGCTCCAGCTCTATTTCTCTGAAATTTAGATAACTGCCGATTTTTGCGGTCAACTCGCTTCGGTGCATCTTCCTGCAGGTGAGGACAATCTTTAGCTTTTTGTTTTCCAAACAGATTCCCAGCAAGTGCTCAAGTGACAGGTTGCCGTTTGCATCATCGACTAGAAGGATAATGTTTTCCGACTCCGACAAAATCAGCTCGATATCATCGTCGAGATGCGATGAATACCTAGAGTCCAAGATAAGAAGATCCCAGTGATGCCGTTTGCTGAATGAGAGGCATGCGTCGAGGGCGATCTTGGTTTTCCCCGATCCAGACTGCCCCTGAATCACCACTGCCTTGTTTTGCTCTATCGATTCGACGATGACTGAAAACTCGGAATCCCTGTGCATGAGGAGCTTCGACAGGTCGGTTGAGAAACGGTCGTTCAGGCTTCGCTCGATGAAGCGGTCTGGGGCGATGAATGATCCCTTTCCGAGTGGAACGCCCAATACCGTATGCGCTAGCGCAGGGTATTTTCCATCAAGGTCGCTCGCAATTGTCTCTGGCCCGATTATTTCTATCCGTGGATCGATGGCACGGACCTCCTCGAGTACCAGAGGTGAAAGGCGAAAGTATGTGTGGTACAGGATGATTCGATCTATGAGTTGCGGATTGATTCCGGTTTTGCTCCTGTCGAGGCAGTCTTTAGCATCATTTAGCAGCTTATTGCGGATGTCGGATTTAGAGGTTGTGTATGCCGCGAAGAGGTAGTGTCCATTCTCTCCTACGGAGTACATGTCTGGCACTCCGGTCGTGGTTTTATCCGTGCCGCATTGGGATCCTAATTCAATGATGTTGTTAAGCGAATATCTCCTATATAGATACTGATCTGCTAGTGTTTGAAAACGCCCGCCTTCGATCTGCCTTAGCTCTTCTTGGATCTGATTTATTTGGGACATTTTGCTCCTCGCGATAAATTCGCCTTTTGATTTCTCTTTTCTTACTCTAGTCCGCCTACCTCAGCAAGCCTTACAAGCGCGAGGGACGAGTCGACGACGTCCTCGAAGTCAAGCCCCGCCGCATAGGCCCTCGGATAAGGCGAGCGGAGGGCGCGTGACCCCGTCGGAAATGGCCGCCGTTAGGTGCGTGTTCGAGAGCTGCGCGGCGGAGCTGGATGGAGCCTGGGCAAGGCATTAGGGCATCCTCGTCCTTGTCGTAAGACTGCCATTAGAAGATCTTCTGCAAATCCTAAGCCACGTTTCAACTTGGCAACAGCTGCGGATCCTAGATATCGGCAAGACATTCGAGACTCTTGGATATGGCGTCGAAATAGATCCTTTGGTAATACTCCATGGTCTCGACCTTGCCGATCTCCGATCCGAGCCTCTTGGCCCAAGCTACGAGGGCCTTCCTGTCCTCGCCCTCGAGCGAGGCCGTGCACGACCTCATGTGGTCGCCCGGAAAAAGGACACTGTGCACAAGCCGAATATCTTCGGGAGGCATCTTCTCCATCGCCCTCGCGAGGGAAGTGTCGAGGGAAATGAGCGACAGGATGGGTTCCGACCAGTCATCTGATTTCGAGAAAGCCAGATAGAGCTTCGTCGCGAATTGGTCGGGGGCGTTTATCAGGACGTTGCCAAGAGACTCCGACTCCCGTTCGCGTAGCGTCGTCAAGGCGAGCTCCCTCAGCCTGTCGACCTCCTCCAAAGCCGGAATCTCATGCGCTTCGCTCGAGTCGAAAGGGATCTCCTGCCATTCGACTCGATTCTTTCCGATTGACCTCACTGCAGACTCGGGATCCCGTCCAATGGAGGATTCCATCGCCTTGACGAGCGGCGCGACCCCTTCTGGAAAGGCGTCAGCAAATTCCCCCGCAATGCCTTTGACGGCACGCAGGACGTCGGGATAGACGTCGAACGACAAGCCGCGGCTCCCGTCCCCGGGGACAATCCCGGCGACTAAAGTCTCCACCATGCCAAGGACATCGGCATCGCGGAAAGTGGCGTGTCTGATGCCTTCGATACATTCAATAGCTTTCCGCGCGGCCGGCCCGTCGGGATGAAAGGTCGCAAGGTAATCTTCCAGGCAGGAACGAACATGCTTGGAATCGACCCCCTCACACCTCTCGAAAAAGCGGGGGATGAAGTCCAGAGCGGCGTATTTGAGCCGGCGCGACTCGAAAATGCCACCCCTAAGGATGGGATCCTCCCGGCTTGACGGAGGCCCGATGCGCATCCCCTTCGCCGCCCCCGCTGCAAAGCCGAAAGCCTCTTTGAAAACTGCCCTGGCAGACTCGGGTCGGTGGGTTCAGCGAAGAACCCGGATTCCTTCATCCCGACCAGCACGGGGCGCATCTTGCTGAGGGATCGCAAGTTCGGCGATTCGCTTCCTTCAATCGCCGAAACGGCGTCCTCGAGCGCGCCTGGGTAGATGCCGCCCAGCACGCCTCCCAGAACGCGTTCCACAACCGAGCCGACCGAGGGCCTGAACCGGCACTTCCGCCAGACGGTCTTCTCGATGAGGCTCTCGTACTCCCTGGTCGTCCCCCTTCTCCCCCCTTCGGTCCCTAGCCCTTTCCTCCACTCATCCTCGTTGCAGACGAGGAGGACCTTCTTCCTGCAGCCAACGACGAGGTGGTCGACCGCCCCGAGCAGCTCGCGAATGCCCATGTCGCACCTCTCCACGTCGTCTATGACGAGGAGGGTCTCGGGGCCGATGATGAGGTTCACGGCATTCAGCGGCGCCATCTTGAGATCGACGCCCGCCTTCTTCTCCAGCTCCCTGATCTTTTTCCCGAGGAACGATATTCCCGTGTCCTTGGCGAACCCGACGAGTGAATCCCACCTGCCCCTCTCCCCGCCGGCCGCGCACCCTATGGCGTATTTCGAGATGAAACCAGACTCAATCGCCCCGCAGAGCTCCGCTAAGTCCTTGGCGCCGTAGGCGGACGCCACCACGACGGGATGCCGGCTCTCATCCTCCTCCAGCTTCTCGGTCAGTGCGTGCTCGACAAAGTAGGTTTTCCCGCATCCCCATTCCCCGGTAAGCATGAGGGCGTACGAGTTCTCCTTGTCCTCGATGTACTCCCTCACGACGCCGATGATGTCATCCTCGTTCACCTTGGTCGCTCCTTGTCCGCCATCGGTTTCCACCCTTACCTTTCCTATGGCCAGGCGAGCCTACTCCAGCGCTTTCGGATCCCATTCGAACCCTTCGGCCTGCCGCCTTATCGCCGGGTCGATGCACTTCTTGACGAGCTCAAGCGCCGCGGCCGCGCGGTGCAAGCTAGTGGATGACCATTTCAAACAAATCTTTCGCGATAAAATCAACGCGCTTCTTAACGTCAAAACAACCATTCGCATAGCGTTTAGCAAAAGCTCTTGTAGTGGCATAACGCGATTCAGCGTATATGGGCAGCTTTTCCTTAAGCGATTTGTCTTTACATTTCGCGTTAAGTCGCTCTTCTAGCATGAGCAAGTTCCCAATAATCGAGTTTTCCTGAGCCTGCGAATCCGGAAGAATGTGCTCTATTGTGAATGCCTCAGAAACCTAACACCAGACTTAAGCTCCTCGAGCAAGGCAAGGACCAACTTGCAGCGATCCTTCAACTTTGTTTCGCTATACAACGGCCACGAATGAGACCATCCAAGCGAAAGGAGATTAATTCGAAATGTTTCTTCTGAAGGCAGTTTTTCGTTAAAACTATTTTTCCACTCATCTAACACTTGCTGGGTGCAGTTCAACTCGATTGCGTATGAGTGTTTCACGATCGAATCCGATAGGTGGTTCGACTCCATTCCCCCGATTATCTTATAGCAAATATAGAACCGGTAAATAAATCCAATCGCATCATCATACTGCTCGCTCGTTAGCTGCTCTATTTCGCGAGCGTGCATTAAACTCATAAGAAGCGGCCTGAAGACGCGGACATTGTGTGTTCTTAAGAAACTCAAGATTTCCGCATTTCTGTCATCGCTGGTTGGCTCGACAATCTCTGCATAATATCCGGCTTTTAGCCTTAAATCATAGAAGATCAGCAGCCTTCTTTGGATCCGTAAAATCCCTTATTTTCTTATATGCTCCATCCTTGTCGCCTTGACCTAGGCGATATTTTTGAATTGCGTAGTGACGCAAAAAAGCTTTCATGTTCGAGCCGACTGTTGCTTCAATTTCCGACCATACCTGTTTTGCATCATCGCGCTTTTCTATAGGATGGATATAGCGCATAATATAGTTCTTCAAGCTCATGGTCCTCAAGCTCGATACCTCGCGCATTCAATATTTCGAATATTGTGTACGAATCTTCCTCAGACGATGATTTGATGTTTACATATGCGACAGAAATGACCGCATCCCTGAAGGCCAGCAACTCCTCATCCTTCATCTTGGCGAAACTTGCACTGAAATATTGGAAGGCTTTAACGATCAGTTCGTCTTTTTGATCCGGACGCGCGTTTGCTCTTCGAGAAAGCCACAGCAGACATGGCAGCCGCATCTTCAGGAGAGATAGCAATTACTCCTTCGACGATCCTCGTTAATGATAAATGATTCTCCGGGCGACGATCGCGTGCTCAACATCCTTAGTATCTATCGCCACTAGATATTTTTTGTGCCATTAGCGTGGTTAATCATATTCCTTTTCTTGAAAGCGAACATGAGGCTAGACAGCAAGAGCGTTAGGGTAATAACTCTTTGTTGACCATCAATTATTGTAAAAACCCCGAGGCTGTCTTCTTCTTCTTCCTCCATCAGCACTATCGAACCGATGAAATGCGACGTAGCAACTTCCTCTGTCACAAGCTTGATGTCTTCGAATAGATCTTTCCAGTTATGCTCATCCCCACGTAAGCGCGCTGATTGCGAGGATTCTATAGATTGAGTCATTAAGCAGCTTTCCAACCGTACTCTGACGTGCTTCCGATATGAGCAGGACATAAAAACATTGAGAGCCCCTGCTGCATGAAAGACCGCGGATTAGGCCGACAATGGTGAGTGTCTAATTCAGCCGCGGCGGCCACGCCGCATTCATGGAAGGGGCTCCCATGCTCGATACTACCACCTTCATCGGCCTCGACGTCCACGCCCGCTCGATAAAGGCCGTCTCCCTCGACGTCATGACCGGGGAGGTGCGCTGCGCGACCTTCGGCTACGACGCCGGGGCAGTCGCGGGTGGGTGCGGTCCGTGGACCCAAAGGCCAAGTGCGTGTACGAGTCCGGGGTCACGGGGTTCGACCTGCAGAAGAGGCTCTCCGGCCTCGGGGTCGACTGCGTGGTCGGCGCCGTCTCGAAGATGATCAAGCCCAGCGCGGACAGGCGCAGGAAGAACGACCGCAACGACGCCGAGTTCCTCGCCCGCATGCTGTCGGTCGGCAACGTGGTCGAGGTGTGGGTCCCCGACGACGAGTGCGAGGCCGCCCGCGACCTGACCAGGGCGCTCGAGGACGCGAGGGACGACCTCTCGCGCTCGAAGCAGCGGCTCTCAAGTTCCTGCTCAGGCACGGGCTCGTCTTCGACGAGAGGACGCCCACCGGCCGCAGGAAGGGCAACTGGACCCGGGCGCACTGGTCCTGGATCGAGTCGATTAGGTTCGCGGAGGGGGCCGACAACGACGTGCTCGCCTACTACGTCGACGCGGTCAGGCGGGCGGCGGAGGAGAAGGCGAGGCTCGAGGGGCTCGTCGAGGCCGAGGCCCGCAAGCCCAGGTGGAGGAGGAGGGTCGACTCCCTCCGCTGCCTCAAGGGCGTAGACACCGCGTCCGCCGCCGACCTCGTGTTCGAGGCCGGCGAGTTCTCGAGGTTCGGGAACGCCCGCTCGTTCGCGGCGTGGGTCGGCCTGACGCCCTCCGAGCACTCCAGCGGGGAGAGCGACCGCAGGGGCGCGATCACCAAGGCCGGCAACAAGCACCTGAGGAAGACGCTGGTCGAGGCCGCGTGGCACTACCTGACGTGCTCCGCGCGGCCGAAGGAGCCCGCCAGGGGCCAGGCCCCGGACCCGGGCGCCCGCAGGCATGCCGCCAAGGGCGTGCGGAGGCTGGTCGAGAGGCGCGGGACCCTGCTCGCGCGCGGGGTCCACGGCAACAAGGCGAACGTCGCCACGGCGCGCGAGCTCGCCTGCTGGGTGTGGGCGGTCGGCCTCATGGCCGAGGAGGCGTAGGGGGCGGTCCCCCGCACATAAGCCGATCACCCCGGAAGCGGTTGGATCCGAAGCCGTTGAGGCGAACCTCAGGTCCCTTTTCTGCGAGCGCCCAGGGCGCCACACGCGTGCACAGACTGTCGGTTCGACGTAGAAGCCTCAGCCGTAGCAACGGATTGCCCAGCGAGAGATCGCCACGGGCGGATATTAAACTGCAAAGACGAGCGTCGGTAAGACACGCCGAGGTCGCCGCGGACGGGCTGATATAGGAGAGGGCCTGACCCCATATCGTTGGGGCCAGGCCCGATTTTGCCTCTTGACAATGTCCTCAGCCGAAACCACGTCGGGCCAAGCCCGGGCAAACGATCAAATCAGCGCCGCCTCCGGCACCAATGTAACGGCCAACGCAACGCAGCCGATCGACGCCAGCATGTTCAGTATCGAGGACACCGACATTCGCTACACGGGCAATCCCGTGATGCCCACCGTCACGTCGTCGACCGTGCCGAGCGACCAGTACACTGTCGCCTACGAGAACAACGTAGCCATCGGTCAGGCGACCGCCGTTGTGACCGCCGACGACCAGAACTACAGCGGCACCTGCGCGATCCCATTTGAAATCAAACCGGCGAACGCGGCCGCGAACTACCAGCACAGCACCACCGCGCAAAGCGGCGACATCACGCTCACCGTCCAATGGAACGACCCGAGGCTCGGCCAGGAGACCACGTTCCATGTGACTGCGACGGGCGGAAGCGGTGCGTACCAATTCCGCATGGACGCACCGACGTATATGGATCCCGACGGTAGCAGCGAAAGCGTTGCCGACCCCAGCCGTAACCAGTGGCAGCAATACACCGGCGAATGCACATCGCACGACTACCAGTTCGAAATGACCGCTAGCGGCACCTATTACCTGCGCTTTTACCTGATGGATAAGGCGGCCGGCGTGTACTATCTGCGCTCAAACGTGTTTGCGAGCGCGAACGACGACGCCTATCCGGCGGTCAGCGCCATCGTGAAGTCCGCAGTCGACAAATGCAGCGCCGATACCGACGGGTCCGACTACGCCCGCGCCCTGTGGCTCCACGACTGGACGCTCGACCAGCTGGAGTACGACCACAGCCTCAACTGGTGCTCGGCCGAAAGCGGCCTCACGCGCCACCAGGGCACCTGCGAGGCTACCAGCGCATCTACTCCAAGCTCCTTGACGCCGCGGGCATCGCCAACGGCCGCATCACCGGCAACGGCCACACCTGGAACGCCGTAAAGATCGACGGCAAATGGTGCCAGATGGACCTAACCTGGGACGACACCAGCGACAACTGGTACGGAGACCTGGACCAGCGCCATCTGTACTTTGGCCTGACCGACGAGCTCATGGCAATCGCCCACTCCGACCACACCGCAAACTACCAAAAGGACGGCTACGCCTACCGCTCAACCGACCTGTCCAACAATTACTTTGTGCGAAATGGCAAGGCCGACGAATGGGCCGAAAAATATGCCGACCGCATTCAGCAGCATCTAGATGCCAGGGAAGAGAGCTTTTCCATTGATGCAGATAACCAGTCTTTCCCGCCGAGTATCTCGGGGATTCAGAACGGAATTGTTGCTTATGCGATGAATCAGAGGGAGTGGAAGTCCGACAATGCCAAAGTTGGGCTTAGTGTGACATCAAACGTCACCAAGGAATCGAACAACAAATGGAGCGCTAAGTACGACCTAAAGGCTGAATACAAAATAGCAGCTTTAGAAAAGGTCATCGACGACGGCGACTACCGCCTGTCCATCTCGCTCGACGCCCGGATGGCCGTCTCGGCATCGGGCTCGGGCTGCAAGCTCTCCGCGTCGGCGGGCGCCCTCACCTTCGAGCGCGACGGGGCGACGGGCCTGTACAGGATATCCTCGGGCGGGAGGCTGCTGACCGAGGCGGGGAGCTCCGCGGTGCTCGCCGCGCCGGCCGGCTCGGCATCCCAGCTCTGGCGCGTCGCGGCCAGCGGGGGGCGCCTACACCGTGACGTCGGCGTCCGGCCTCGCCCCCGACGACGACGCGAGGCGCACCTCCGAGGGGCAACAGGGTCTGGCTCTACGAGCCGAACGGCACGCCGGCCCAGAAGTGGCTGCTCTCAAGGTAAAAGATTGTTGAAAGCAAAGAACTGTCCCTTGGGGAACTCACCCCCGAGGGACAGCTTCATCTGCAAGCGTCTTGAGGTACTCCCCAGCTCTTCCTCCCAATCGGGCATGCGGAAGCCGACCGACTCGAGCCTGGACAGGTCGAGCGCGGAGCGGACCGGGCGCGGGGCGATGGGGCCGGCTGCGCCGGCGTAGTAGTCGGCGGTGCTACCGGCACGACCCTGTCGCCGTTGCCGTTGGCGGCCTCGAAGACGGAGCGGGCGATGTCGGCCCAGGACCTCACGGCGCCCGAGCCGGTGCAGTTATAGGTGCCGTAGGGGGCGTGCGTCCCCAGCACGTGGAAGATGGCGGCGGCCATGTCGCGCGTGAAGGTCAGGCGGCCCAGCTGGTCGTCCACGACCGTGATCTGGGTGAGCTTATCCCCCGGGTCGGCGACGCGGTCGGACAGCCCCTTCATGGTCTTGACGAAGTTGTGCCCCTCGCCGATGACCCAGGAGCTGCGCATGATGTAGTGGCGCGGGCAGCCGGCCACGGCGATGTCGCCGGCGGCCTTGGTCTGGCCGTAGACGGACAGCGGGCTGAGGGACTCGTCCTCGGTGTGGACCTCGGCCGTGCCGTCGAAGACGTAGTCGGAGGACACGTGGACCAGGGTGATACCGTGCTCGGCGCAGGTGCGGGCGAGCAGGGCCGGGCCGGTGGCGTTGGCCTTCCATGCGGCCACGCGGCCCTCGGGGGTCTCCGCCTTATCAACAGCCGTGTAGGCGCCGCAGTTGATCACGGTGCCGTAGAGCGACCAGTCGTACTGCGGATAGGCGTCCGGGTCGGACATGTCGAAGGTGTCGATGTCGCAGAAGTCGAAGTCCTTCGCCACGTCGCGCTCCTCGGCGAGCGCGCGCACCGCGCGGCCCAGCTGCCCGTTGCATCCGGTGACGAGGGTGCGCCTGGGCGCCATCGGGACGACGTCCTTCAGCATCGGGTGGTTGATGTCCGCCTCGGAGACGGTGGCCTCATCGAGCGGGATCGGCCACTCGATGGCGAGCTCGGGGTCGGCGAGGTTCACGAAGGTGTAGGTCCTCTTGAGCTCCAACGACCAGTGGGCGTCCACCAGGTAGGTGTAGGCGGTGCCGTCCTCCAGCGCCTGAAAGGAGTTGCCCACGCCGCGCGGGACGTAGATGGCCTTGCTCGGGTCAGCACGGTCGTGTAGACCTTCCCGTAGGTGGCACTGCCCTCGCGCAGGTCCACCCATGCGCCGAAGACCGAGCCGCGGGCGACGGAGATGAACTTGTCCCAGGGCTCGGCGTGGATGCCGCGGGTGACGCCGCCTCTCTCGTTGTAGGAGACGTTGTTCTGGACGACGCGGAGGTCGGGGATGCCCAGAGCGGCGCACATCTTGGCGCGCTGCCAGTTCTCCTTGAACCAGCCGCGTGAGTCGCCGTGGACGGCGAGGTCGACGACCTTGAGGCCCCCGATGCGGTCTCGGTTACGGAGAGGTCCTTCTCGAATGCGATGTCTGCCATAGGTGGTTCGGGCGCCCCGGGCGGGCCCAGGATCATCCCCATGCCCTGCGGTACTAAAGGGCACTCGGGCCCTACTGGCCCTGGGTACCGGGCCTCGGTGGCATCCTTGGCCGGGCGCCACCAGGACTCGTTCTCGACGTACCAGTCGATCGTCTGCTTCAGGCCCTCTGCGAAGTCGGTGTGCGCCGGCCTCCAGCCGAGCTCGCGCTGGAGCTTGGTCGAGTCGATGGCGTAGCGGCGGTCGTGGCCGGGGCGGTCGGCGACCCAGTCGAAGTCCTCGGGGTCGCGCCCCATGGCCTCCAGGATCATGCGCAGCACGGTGATGTTGTTCTTCTCGCCATTGGCTCCGATGAGGTAGGTCTCCCCCATGCGGCCCTTGGTGAGGATGTCCCAGACGGCCGAGGAGTGGTCCTCGGTGTGGATCCAGTCGCGGACGTTCTCGCCGCGGCCGTAGAGCTTGGGGCGGACGCCGTCGATGATGTTCGTGATCTGCCTGGGGATGAACTTCTCCACGTGCTGGTAGGGGCCGTAGTTGTTGGAGCAGTTGGAGATCGTGGTGCGCAGCCCGTAGGTGCGGGTCCAGGCGCGCACGAGCATGTCGGAGCTGGCCTTGGTGCTCGAGTACGGGAGCTCGGGTGGTACGGCGTCTCCTCGGTGAACTTGGCGGGGTCGTCGAGCGCCAGGTCGCCGTAGACCTCGTCGGTGGAGACGTGGTGGTAGCGGATGCCGTATTTGCGGACGGCCTCCAGCAGGCGGAAGGTGCCCTCGACGTTGGTGCGCAGAAACGGCTCCGGGTCGGCGATGGAGTTGTCGTTGTGGGACTCGGCGGCGTAGTGCACGATCGCGTCGTGGCCCGGCACCAACTTATCAAGCAGCTCCGCGTCGCAGATATCGCCCACGACGAGCTCCACGCGGTCGGCGGGCAGGCCCGCGATGTTCTCGGGGTTGCCGGCGTAGGTCAGCTTGTCCAGGACGGTGACGTGGACGCCCGGGTGGTTGTCCACGACGTAATGCACGAAGTTGCTGCCGATGAAGCCGCAGCCGCCGGTGACGATGATGTTCCTGGGCTCGAAGAGCTCTTCAGACATGTTTCTATCTCCCATTGGGTCGGATTAGTACTCGCGCGGGCTGTTGACGATCTCGCCGGCGGCGACCTTCTTCAGGTGCTGGCCGTAGACCGACTTGCCGTAGGCCTTGGCTGCCTCCTCCAGCTCGGCGGTGGTGATCCAGCCGTTCTCCCAGGCGATCTCCTCGGGCACGGACACGGGCAGGTCCTGGTGAGTGCTCCACGGCGCGGACGAACTCCGCGGCCTCGTGCAGGCTCTCCATGGTGCCGGTGTCCAGCCACGCGTAGCCGCGGCCGAGGGTCACCACGGACAGCGTCCCCTCCTCCAGGTACATCTGGTTGAGCGTGGTGATTTCCAGCTCGCCGCGCGCGAGAAGGCCTGACCTCGTGGGCCTTGGCGGCGACGTCGCCCGGGTAGAAGTACAGGCCGGTGACGGCGTAGGAGCTCTTGGGCTCAGCGGGCTTCTCCTCGATGGAGACGGCCCTGCCCTGCCCGTCGAACTCCACGACGCCGAAGCGCTCGGGGTCGTCCACGTGGTAGCCGAAGACCGTGGCGCGGCCCGACTCGGCGTTCTTGACGGCTTCGTCAGGTGGCGGCTGACAGGCCGTTGCCGTAGAAGATGTTGTCGCCGAGCACGAGCGCGCACGGCTCGCCGGCGATGAACTCCTCGCCGATGGTGAAGGCCTGGGCCAGGCCGTCCGGCGAGGGCTGCTCGGCGTAGGAGAGGTTCACGCCGAAGCGCGAGCCGTCCCCGAGCAGGCGCTCGAAGTTGGGCAGGTCCGTCGGCGTGGAGATGACCAGGATGTCGCGGATGCCCGCGAGCATGAGCGTCGAGAGCGGGTAATAGATCATGGGCTTGTCGTACACGGGCAGCAGTTGCTTGGAGGAGGTCTGAGGAAGCCACGCCCCCAAAATCCAAACCATAGGGAAATAGAGCAAAAAGATTGCAGGGAATATGAGCTCGATAGCATTTCTTATGCCAATGTAAAAACGAACCCTCTCCTCATCAGAACCTGTCCTAAGAGCAGGAAATAAGACCATGCTCGCCTGCGAAACGAAAGTGATAAAGAAATTGACCAGCGAGAGGGAGAAAGAAATTTTCGCAAAGGCGACGATTCCCCAAAAATGATCGATAAGAAACCTAGAAACGCCGAGAATCAACGTGTCGGCAATGTTAGCAATCATCAGCTTTACGCCGACGACGATACTGTGAATACCGTCCTTAAGCGCGTTGCAAAAAGACATCGATTTAGCTCGAAGGATATCCCTACCCATCCAAGAGCAATAAATGAGCGCGATGATCTTCGAAACGAGATACGCGTAGACATAGGGGTGGTAGTCCGAAACCTTTAGTCCAATTAGAACAAGAAGCGGGGCCAGAAACACCAGCCTGTCCAGCATAGTGGAAAACGAGAACAGCTTAGTCTCGTTCATTGCCTGGAAAACAAAGCCAAGATAGCTTGTCAGATTGTAGACGACGGTGTAAAGCGCGAAAGACGCGATAACAAAGACTCGATTAGCATCATCGACGAGAGGCATCGAAACAAGGGTGATGACAAGGCAGATAAGCGCCTGGAAACAAGCGCCTAAAATATATTGAGACTTGATCGAGCTCTTATCGATTTCCTCACGGAGAGACCGCCGTTGATCAGGTAGACACCATCGTTCAGGCCAAGGTGGAAAAAAGCCAGAATAGGTCGTATAGAACATGAACAGCTGCCAATAACCATAATCGGCAACGCCGACGATTTTCGGCACGAGCAGCGACATGACGACACTGACCGATAGAGAAATAAACTGTGCAGCAAACGCAATCATAGTGTTGCGTGCAATAGACGAATAATTCATTTGACCTCGTTTGATTAAACTATCAACCTTGATTTATTCAGAAATCAAATTAGGGCCTGACTCACACAAATTTGAATGCCGAGCACTCGCTCTGCCCAGGGCGAGTCCACAGGTAGCAAACAAGATGACCGTTGGCACCCACCAACCAAGCTCGCAGTAAAACATTAACTCCGCACAGCATATACAGGAAACGGAAAAAAGCACGATCAAGTTCACAATCTGACTTGAACGAACTGATGCCAGCGGAAATCAGCAAGGATGCAAAACCACAAATTCCAAGAAAACCATATTCATACAGCATTGCAAGGAAACCGTTGTCTACCGTTGAAAAACCACTGATTTCAACTGTGGTGTCCAACATGGTTATGCGACTACTGCCATAACCATTTCCAGTAAGCCAAAACAGCGGTCTGCTTAGGAAGCTATGAATAATGTAGGGAAATCGCTCCAGAGCGCTGGCTATATGACACATCAGTTTCAAGTTCACCAAATCGTGAACCAACAAAGTTAAACAGCCCAGACTTGTAAAGCATGAAAACGAGCAGCAATACAGCTGGGGTTAAAGAGCAATTAAATTCCATTTAGAATACTCAGGATTCTTTAGGCGAAAAACCAGGTACACCAATGCTAACGCCGTGAGAATGATCCAAGCGCTACGGCTCTTCGTCAGAAGCAGAGCGACCAAAAGAATCACAGAGTATAAGAGACGTTTCATTTTGCTCGTCTCCAATTTAAAGTTAATTACCACCGCAATAACTATTATTTGACCAAATACGATTGCATGTCCGAAAAACTACGCAGTCGATACAGGGATGGATTATCAATCGTTATAGTTTGCAGAAAAGAAAAAAGAACCATTTGTAACTAATCGTTGACCTAAAACAATTTCAAGGACAAAGCTAAATAGGCAGGCGAACACGGTTATATTGCGAAGCATGAGCAATGCAGCCCCAACCCAGCCATCGTTCTTTTCTTTACCGTAAATAAAACCAAGAAGAATACAGAAGAAGTACGAGCAGACCGTAAGGAGGGATTCATCCATGCTTCGGGACGCAAACGCAATGGCAGAAAAGAAAATTATCGCGCCCGACACGGCAACAGGAATGGCGTTATCTAAAAGAACTTTATAAAGACGCCCGGAAAGAACTTCTTTGAAAAACGAGCAATCCTAGAACTATAAAAAATAACCCTTTAACAGGAGAAATAACGCTTAGGATTGCGGCGAAAATCAAAATAGTGAATTCGTTAGTTAAGAGCTCAAGCATTCTAAACGCCTACTTACTGTCACCGGAACTGATTAAGGCCTTTAAATCACCAAGCAGGGAACAATTTGACAGTTCATACTCACGATATTTTAAAATGATGCCTAGATCGCTAATTCTTAGACCGCCTTCAAGCAAGTGCATGCGGGCATCCAAAACAGAACGGTAATGTTCTATATGCGCAGAAGAACCACGATAATCACCAGGATTGCTACTGCAGTATTCTTCTAAAGCATTAGAAAACCTCAGACACATCTCTATCTCACCAATACGAGATCTTTATCAAGGTAACGCATCTCGGTTGCATTAGAGTCATGTCTACGGAATCGAATCAAGGGCCGATTCAAGAGCCTGAGGGTTCCCTTCAACAAAGAGAATCGCCACAGCATTCCGTCATGCGCAAAATCATCCTGCCAATATGGCAAGATTTCTCTAATAAAGTTCGATTTAACAGCATATGAGCATCCAGGTCGACGTACTGCCATAAACTTTTCGTCAAAAGACGGAGCATCCAAATCATCAACAGATTTGGCATTATCAACTGCACCATATACTGTTACTTTTTACCGCCATCTTCATAAAACGGCTCGACGGCACAGCATAGGACGTCAATCGAAGGATCCTTCTGGAGAATCGAGGACATCACGGCGATTTTCTCCGAATCCCAGATATCGTCCTGATCACACGGAAATACGATACAGTCGTTTTTAGACGCAAGGTCGAGAAGCGCCTTGAAACTTTTGCGCCAGCCGAAATTCGAACAGTTTCTGCTGAGGGTCCAATTACTGAGACTGTATTTCTCGATGTATCTGCAAATAAGATCGAACGAGCCATCCGTCGAGCAATCATCCGCGATTAGTACTCGGTCCGGAGACACGGCCTGAAGCCTCAAGCTGTCTAGCTGCTCAGTAAGATATCGCGTGCCGTTGTAAACTGACATCACAACCGTAACCATTAAAAACCTTCGTCCAATTAATGCTCAGCGATTAGCTGATCGTAGATACTGATAAGACGTTCAACATACGCGGTCTTTTCGAGGCAGCTGAAGTCAGCCTTCTCAACCGCCTCCCTGTAACGCGAGTAAACATCGGGATTGAGCATATTGAGCATTGCACTAGATAACGACTCAGTGCTGCCCGCGCTGAAGACCTCGCCGAGACCTTTCGACGTCACAAAGGAGGCCGCATCGCCGACATCGAAACGATACACGGCAGTCCAGCAGCAATCATTGCTTCATAGGCGACAAGCCCGAACGTCTCTCGACAAACCGAAGGCATAACAATCGCACGCGAGCGTCCCATAACGGAAAGTACCTCATCATGGGACAGCGCACCCATAAATTTGATATCAGGATAGCTGTCCGACAGCTTCTTCAGTTCGGTGCCGTCACCGATGACGATAGCGTCCAAACCGGCCCTGCTGGCGGCTTCGCAAAATAAATCACAGCCTTTTTCGGGGCTCAGGCGGCCAACGAATAGGTAAGCCTTGCAATCTGAATCAAACCCATGTTGGAATTTGTTAGCATCAACGTAATTCAAGCAGTCGAATCGCTCGGCTTCCCATGTTAGATAAGGCTCAATCAACCGACGACTGGAATCTGAAACGAAGGCAACCGCCGGATGCAGAGCCCTCAATACATGGTCCTGCACGGAAAAACGAACAGACCGATACAGTTTTTGGATATACGAGCGCTTGTCACAGTTATGCAGCAGGCACTTCGGGGAACCGGGGGCAATTCCGCAGTTGCACTGATTCACATAGTCGTAGAGCCCACCGTTGGAACAAACGAGGAAGTACTCATGGGCGGTAATCAGACATTTGAAACCCCGTCGCTCTATTGCTTTGAATATCGACGAGGAAAGGGAGTGCGTCCATGAATGCACATGAACGACCGTCGTCTCTGGATTAAGCTGCCCGAGCAGATCACTCAGCGCCAATTCCGAGCGTCGGTTCCAGACACCTTGGGCAGCACCGGAGATGCCACCATTCAAGACATCACCCTGCCCGCAATTGACACAGATGACTCCAGATTCGACCAACGCCGGATCAGGATCTCCCAGCGCTGAGAAGAAATAGCTGTTAAGCCCCATCTTCGCCAAAGCCGAAGCTGTCTCAATTGCGATTTTTGAGGCTCCGCCCCCGATATGGGGACGGTCGCAAATCGTTATCACTGTGGTGAAGTTACTCATGCACGGTCCTAGGTTTGATAGATCGGACAAACCGCTTTACACGCAGGCGCATCGACGGGGGAGCAGCATTTTCAGACGGTCGAAAAGAGTCGCATTCGGCGCCAGGACGGAATCAAAGATTTGTAATCCTGTAGCCTCGAAATGCTCGATAACGGCATCGCGCCTCTCCTCAAGATCCGAGCGCTTATTAGGATCTTCATGCAGCAGCACATCATCCGGAGCAAGGCCGTTGTTAGAGCAGGCGACGCAATCGCTTATTTCATCGATCAATTTTGCCCCGCGCTCGGTCTTCACGATAACGGCCGAAACACCCTTCTCGGGATGTCCGCAGTCTTGGACAGACTCAGAACGCCAGGAATCACCGAGGATGATGTCGGCAGGACTGTCACACCCTCTGAAAGGACAGCCGTAGCAAGACGATCTGCTGATCAGGCCTTTGATGTAGGAACCATAAAAGGGATCGAATGCAGCGGGCCTCTTTATAATCCTGCCGTCGGATAACTCGATTTTTATGTTATGGCCCCATCCGAATTTCGATTTATCTCTAAAGTCAGTGCGGTGACATCGGACTTCTCCCGAAGCTCGAGCCAGTCAACATAGGAACGAAACATGGAAGAGCTTGGTACACCGTGGCAAACAACGCTGACGGTTGTCAGCCCATCCATCGGTTTACCCAAATAGAGACGCAGCGCGGAAACCTGACAAGGAGTACCGCTGAAGAGGACTCGCTTGCCGGATTTGAGATCGCTGAGCACTTCGGGATACGATTCGCTAGCATCGCTCTGGACATATTTGGACTTTTGCAGGAGCGCGATTTCGGCAAGCTCGGATATACCGATATGCCTGACGTGATCGACGCCATCCCAGGCGGCGCCGTAAACGCGCCCGCCGTCCGATAGTATACGTTTCGCAAGAAGGGAGAAGACGCCGCCGGACGAACTTTGCGCGAGCTCGTCCGGGTCATCGCTCTGCAAGACAGCGGCGCGAATGGCCTCCGAGTCCGCGTCGACTTGGTTTTCCGCCGGACAGGTACGCAGGCAAAGACCGCAGGAGGTGCATCTCGCTGCGTCCACCACGGGATATTCGAAACCGTCGGGCGAGGTACGCATAGTAATAGCGGAAAAAGGGCATTTGGCCGCGCAAGCTCCGCAACCAAAGCAGGCCCGGTGAGAAACTGTGTCGATGTTCTTGCTCAAGCTAACTTCCCCCTATTGCTCAAGAGCATCCAAGAGCCATTTTTTCGAAAACGTGATGAGCGACTCCACGTCGGACAGTCGCTTCTCATAGCCCTCGATTTCCGTAGCGTTCATGTGACTGTCATAGCCATCTAGCAGACGATCCTCGGTATTCGAAAGCCTCGAGAGGCTCTCGACTCGAGAGTTTTGAGAGCGCTTGTCGGTCTCCTCAAATCTCTTGAAGCAGTAATAGTCTTTGCGGAAAATTTGAGAAAACAGCGTACCGTGCAGCGAATCGGTTAACACGAACCGCGCGCTCGCCAGATAAGCGAGCCATTCATCGGGACCAAGCCCGTAACGCGGATTGAGCTGCTCGTCGACAGCATTTTTACCTGAACCGACAAGCGTCACGACCTCGCAGCCGAGCTCTTTTGAAATCAAATCGACAGCTTTCCTGTAAAACGGCCTATTCCCAAGGAAATAGCAGACGATTTTCCCGGGCTCAGGACATTTACCGTTGATGAGCGGGGCCCAGTCCTCTTTCGACAGGAGCAGGACGGGGTCCACAACCTGTGAAGGGCGCTCGAGACCGAGGGATTCGACAAAATCCGCGCCCGCATCTTCACGAACAGACACAGAGCTGAACGTTTTAATCAGATCGGTAATGATCTTTTTCTTCCTCTGCGTGGTGCTCGTGACACCGAAGCTGGGTGCATACGCGATTCTCTTATCGCTGTCGCTTAGAAAGGAGAGATAGAAATTCCTATTCAAAAGATAAGGGGACCAGATTTGATCAGATCCACAGACGTATGCATCGTATTTTCCCCGTAAATCGACCAGTCCGTCTGTATCGACAATCCGATCAGTGGTCTCGATGTTCTGGCTCAAAAAGCGATTGAATACGTCAGCCGTCGAGGATCCGAAGTCATCATGTTCCTTCTTACGATTGAATAGCTCGCGTGCTTTGCCAGCAAATAAATCGAAGGAGTTCCGGTTGATCGCCCAGTTCAGTAGCTTTTCTTTAACGCAGGGGAAGATAGTCGGCGTCGACAACGTCATGCCCTTCTGCCTTCAAAAACTGCTGTAGGGCATAAGCCCTGAAGCAACGTACCGAAATTTTGATTATGGAGCCACGTTAAAATACAAATATTCATTAATTCACCGTTTCAAATAACTTCAGGTAGTACTCTTCGAGCTTGGGCGCAGCCCTAAAGATGTCATAACATTCAAGCCCCAGAGATGCTTGGGGATCGGAACGATTAACGACATCTGTGCGTGTGGTAAGGATCGCATTGGACCAGCCCTCAATGCCCGCACTCAACGGAACGAAGCTGCACCGACCGGATAGCGCGACCTCGTTGGGGACCCTCTCAGAGCAGATGCACGGGAGACCGGAGACCTGGGCCTCAATCGCGACCATTCCGAGGCCCTCGTACAGACTAGGGAGAACGAATAAATCAAGCGCCTGATAGACGTCCTGTACATTGGAAATCTGACCGAGAAAACGCACCGCTGACGCAATTCCCAGCGAGCGCGCCTTTTCCTCCGCCTGCGGTCTCAACTTTCCATCGCCGCAGATAACAAGGATGGAATCAGGATTCTGAGCATAAACCGCCTTGAAAACATCAAGCAAAAACAGCTGATTCTTCTGGGGGATGAACCTACCGATATTCCCCAATACCAGCGTATCGTCCTGCGCTCCAAGCCCAGCACGTTGCTCATCCCTAATCGAACGATTGAAAGAAAAACTGCTCAAATCGATAGCATTATTAAAGACGGTAAAATGGGATGAGCCGAACAGCCATTTACCGGCATACTCAGTACAGGCCGCCAAATCAGTTGGATACCTTGTCGAAAACAGTTTCAAAAAGCCTTTAAGGGCATTTTTTGCAAACTCGCCTTTGCCGCTCGTCGAGTGGCTGTGGGCGATACGCACGGGTACCCCTGCCTTCTTCGCGGCGCGAAGCGGAAAGACGGAAAGCGCGTTGATATGGCTGTGCACTATCTTCCAGCCCTCTTGCGTAAAGAGACCTTGAAGCTCTCGCTGATATTCAATCGCATGCTGGTAGGGCGGAATCTCAAAGATTCGACCACCAAGCGATTCGATCTCTTCACGTGGCACGAGCGTCGAATCTGAATCGACAAGAAAATCGAACTGGACTTTACTTCGGTCAATATGGCGATAATAGTTCATGACAACGGCCTCGACGCCGCCGCCAACCATCTTGCCAACAACCTGGGCTACCCTAATCGGTTCAGTCATCTAGCAAGCACCGCCACCGGTAAAGACCTCAACGACTGTGAGGAGAACAATCTTTAAATCGGTGACCACGCCGCGTTTGGCGATCTACTCCAGATCGCGTCGGACCATGCCGTCGAAGTCGGTGTCGTTGCGGTCCGTCACCTGCCACCAGCCGGTGATCCCGGGCTTCACGGCCAGGCGCTGCAGGTCGAATTCTGTGTACTCGGCCACCTCATTCGGCAGCGGCGGGCGCGGGCCCACGACTGACATCTGGCCCAGGAACACGTTGAGGAACTGCGGAACTCGTCGATGGAGTGCTTGCGGATGAACTTGCCGATCTTGGTGACGCGGGGGTCGTCCTCATCTTGAACATGGCGCCGGCGATCTCGTTCTGCCCCTTGAGCGCGGCGAGGCGCTCGTCGGCGTCCCTGTACATGGAGCGGAACTTCCACATGCGGAAGGTGGACAGGCTGCCGTCGCGGTGGGTCTGCCCACGCGGATCTGGCTGTAGAGCGGGTTGCCCTCACTCTCTCCAGGCGGATGGCGGCTGCGAGCACAAGGCTGGGCACGGCGATGACGGCCAGCACGCAGCCGCTGAACACGATGTCGAACGCGCGCTTGACGGTGCGGTAGGCCAGGCGCGTGCGATCCCAGTCTTTCACGACCTGCATGGCCTTGTCGATCTTCTGGTTGTCGTCGTCCAGAGCCACACGGACACCGGCCTCCACCAGCTTCTCGGTCTCGATGGCCTCGGAGTACTCCAGGGTCTTCTCGGAAACAGGCAGGACCTTGACCTGCACGGGTGCCAGCCAGGTGGGGAACTTGCCCTTGGTCTCCTCGATCAGGTAAGCCATAAAGCGGTCCAGAGAGCCCAGGATGGCGCGGTGCAGCACCACGGGAGTCTTCTCGGTGCCGTCCTTGTCCACATAGGTCAGGTGGAACTTGGCGGGCAGGCAGAAGTCCAGCTGGCAGGTGGACAGGGTGTACTCAGCACCCACGGCGGGCTTCACGTTCACGTCCAGCTTGGGGCCGTAGAAGGCAGCCTCGCCGATCTCCTCGGTGAAGTGGATGCCCAGCTCGGTCAGCACTTCGCGCAGGGCCTGCTCTGCATGGTTCCACATGGCGTCGTCGTCATGGTACTTCTTCTTGTCGGCAGGGTCACGCAGGCTCAGCACGCAGCGGTAATCGGTGATGTTGAAGTCCTTGTAGACCTCGAAGATCAGGTCGCACACATTTGCGACCTCGCTCTTGATCTGCTCCGGGGTGCAGAACAGGTGAGCATCGTTCTGGCAGAAGTGACGGCCGCGCTCGATGCCCTTCAGGGTGCCGGAGGACTCGTAGCGGAAATCGTGCGCGATCTCGCCGATGCGCATAGGCAGGTCACGGTAGGAGTGCGGGCGATTTGCGTAGATCATCATGTGGTGGGGGCAGTTCATCGGGCGCAGAACATAGCTCTCGCCCTCCATCTCCATGGCGGGGAACATGTTCTCACGGTAGTGATCCCAGTGACCGGAGGTCTTATACAGGTTCACAGTGCCGATGCAGGGAGTCATAACGTGCAGATAGCCGCGTGCACGCTCCTTCTCCTTGATATAGTTCTCCAGCTCCTGCCAGACGGTCTAGCCTGCGGGCAGGAACATGGGCAGGCCGCGGCCCACCAGATCATCGGTCATGAACAGGCCCATCTCCTTGCCGATCTTGCGGTGATCGCGCTCGCGGGCCTCCTGCTGCTCCTTCTCCCAGGCGTCCAGCTCTTCCTGATTGTGGAAAGCCACACCATTGATGCGGGTGAGCATCTTGTTCTCTTTGTCGTTCTTCCAGTATGCGCCGGACTGCTGGGTCAGCTTGAACGCCTTGAGCGCCTTGGTGTAGGTCAGGTGAGGGCCGACGCACATGTCGATGTATTCGCCCTGCTGGTAGAAGCTGAACTCGGTCTCGTCGGCCAGATCAGCCATGTGCTCGATCTTGTAGTTCTCCTTGCGCTCTTCCATCAGCTTCACGGCCTCGGCGCGGGGCAGGATGAAGGGCTTGATGGGCAGGTTCTCCTTGACGATCTTGCGCATCTCTTTTTCGATGTTTGCCAGATCCTCGTCGCTGAGCTTCTGGTCGCCCAGATCGACGTCGTAGTAGAAGCCGTTCTCAAAGGCATAGATGACGCCCATAAGCTGCGGCGACATGAGCTCAGAGATGTACTTGGACATTGGGGTGTACCTTTCGGAATATTTACAGTACGGTCAAGTTTACCACGGGGGTTTGTTTATATGGGACCACGGTTGCAAGCGGGGCCGGTGCGGACACAAACATCTCAATCTATAACAGGTGGAGGGCGGATTCCGGGTCTAGGTGTTACAGATCGAGACACAGGGGTCCCTCCCCGACTTCAATCTCGATCTGCAACATCTTGGGCCCCAAAACCCCCCTCTTACTGTTACAGATCAAGACATTCAAAATCCGTCGGAAGGTTTGTCTCGATCTGTAACATCTACAACTTAAATCATCAGCTAACTGTTACAGATTGAGACAAAGGAAAACGTCCGAACCGAATGTCTCAATCTGTAACAGTTACTCGGCAAAAACAATCCCAGATGTTACAGATTTAGACAAACCATTCTCTCCCCGACTTAAATCTCAATTTGTAACATCTAGAACCCAAAACAGTTCTTTACTGTTACAGATCGAGACAACCAGAATCCGTCGGAAGAACTGTCTCAACCTGTAACAGAAAGGACCAAAAAACCCTGCCAGCTGTTACAGATCGAGACATACGAATAACCCGACGGGCTAACGTCTCGATCTGTAACACGTAGGACCGCAATCCCCCTCTTACTGTTACAGGTTGAGACGGACGTGCTCCTGTGGACTCGACATCTCAATCTGTAACAGACAACGGCACAGTCCGCGAGGTTGGTTGGGAGAGTCTCGCGGTCTGGCGGGGCCGGCATCCGTGCTGGGCCGGCTCTCGCCTGCCGTTGGCGGATACAGTTGGGGCTGTTCGCCGCATTGCCGCTGCACTGGGGGGTGTGCAGACCGTAGGATAGTCTTATTGACAGCCTGTCAACTCGTCTGGGAGGCACTGTGGCAGAAACGTTTGATATCGCGATTGTCGGCGCGGGCATCACCGGGTGCGCCATCGCGCGACAGCTCGCGCGGTTTGACCTGTCCATTTGCGTGGTCGAGGCGACCAACGACATCGCGCTGGGTGCGTCGAAGGCCAACGGCGGCCTGGTGCACGCCGGCTACGATCCGGCGCCGGGCACCGTAAAGGCGCAGGTCAACGCCCGTGGCTGCGAGTTGTACGGAACGTGGGCGCAGGAGCTGGGCTTTCTGTTCTGCCGCACCGGGTCGATGGTGTTGGGCTTTAACGACGGGGACCGCGCGCATCTGGAGCAGCTGCGGTGCAACGGCCTTGCCAACGGTGTGCCCGAGCTGTCAATCGTCGGACCCGACCGCATCCACGAATTAGAGCCGCGCGCCAGTGCCGATGCAACGAGCGCGTTGTGGTGCCCCTCGACTGGGTTTGTCGACCCGTTTGAGGTTGCCATCGCCGCGCTGGAGAATGCCGTGGCCAACGGGGTGACGTTTATACGGTCCGCGCCAGTGGAAGCGATTGAGGTTGCTGGCGGCGAGGTGACCGACGGGGCTGTGCGCTTTACGCTGGTGACGCCTGCCGGCGAAGTGCGCTGCCGCTATCTGATCAACGCCGCGGGCAACGGTGCCGCGGACATCTCGCATATGGCCGGCGCCGAGGAGTTCCAGATGGTCTGGCGCCAGGGAAACATTGTGGTGCTGGACAAGGAGCCGCACACGCTCATGCCGCTCTATCCCGTGCCCACGCCGGTGTCCAAGGGCGTTATCGTCACGGGTACCGTACACGGCAACACCGTGATCACCGCGACCGCTGCTGTGCGCGATCCGGGCGACACGCAGACCTATGCGAGCGATGTGAACGCGCTGCTGACCGGCGCGCGCAAGCTGGTGCCCGATCTGGATACGCGCCGCGTGGTGCGCGCATTTGCCGGCGGGCGTCCGGTCATTCAGGGAACGAACGACTTCTTTATTGGTCAGTCGGCCGTGGTGCCGGGGCTGTTCCAGGCGGCGGGCATTCAGTCGCCGGGAGTAGCAAGCGCGCCGGCCATTGCCGAGCGCATGGAGCACGTGATGCGCGAGGCGGGCGTGGAACTGCACGAGCGGGCGGACTGGAACCCGATTCGCCGTGCGCCGGACGACTTTGACCGCGCACCGCTGGCGCACAAGGAGGAGCTAATCAAGTCCAACCCCGCGTGGGGACAGATTGTCTGCCGCTGCGAGACGGTGCCCGAGGCCGAGATTGTGGCCGCAATCCGACGCCACCCGGGCGCGATTTCGGTCGAGGGCGTCAAACGCCGCTGCCGCGCGGGCATGGGCCGCTGCCAAAGTGGCTTTTGCCAGAGCCGTGTGGTGGCAATTCTTGCCCGCGAGCTGGGCTGCGACCCCAGCGAGGTGCTGTTGGAGGATGCCGGCTCTTGGCTGGTCCAGGGACCGCTGAAGGGGGTACGCTAGGATGGCGGAATTCACATCGAGCGCTAATGATTGCAGCGTCGTCGAAGCCGTACAAACGCAAGCCTTCGACGTGGTCGTTATCGGCGGCGGACCTGCCGGCATGGCGGCCGCGCTGGCCGCGCATAAGACAGGCGCACGCGTGGCCATCGTGGAGCGCGAGCAGCACCTGGGCGGCATCCTCCGCCAGTGCATCCACCCCGGCTTTGGCCTGTCGCACTTTAAACAGGAGCTCACCGGTCCCGAGTACGCGCAGCGCTTTATCGACCAGGTGCACGCAACCGACATTGCGCTGTTCCTGGACAGCATGGTGATTGGGATTAATTCGGGCGAGGGCGCGCCGGGCAAGGGCGAATCCACACTCCACACTGTCACGCTCATGAGCCCCGATGGCATGTTGCAACTCACCGCACGCGCCGTCGTGCTTGCCATGGGCTGTCGCGAGCGCACCCGCAGCGAGATCAAGATCCCCGGCAGTCGTCCCGCCGGCGTGTTTACGGCCGGCCTTGCGCAGCGATACATCAATATCGAGAACCTCAAACCCGGCTCGCGCGCCGTCATTTTGGGTTCGGGCGATATCGGGCTGATCATGGCACGTCGCTGCACGCTCGAGGGGATTTCGGTCGAGGGCGTGTACGAGCTCATGCCGTACGCCAACGGTCTGCGCCGCAACGTCAAGAACTGCCTGGACGACTTTGGCATTCCGCTGCACCTGTCCACCACTGTCACACGCGTGATCGGCCACGACCGCGTGGAGGCCGTCGAGGTGAGCCAGGTTAACGAGCACCTGGCGCCCATTCCGGGGACCGAGCGCATTGTTCCGTGCGACACGCTGCTGCTTTCGGTGGGCTTGATTCCCGAGAACGAGCTTTCGGTTGCCGCAGGCGTGGAGCTTGACCCGCGCACGCGCGGCGCCGTGGTGGACCAGAGCCTGCAGACGGGCGTGCCGGGCATCTTTGCCTGTGGCAACGTGCTGCACGTACACGACCTAGCCGACAACGTGACGCGTGAGTCCGAGAGGGCTGGCGCAGCTGCAGCGGCGTACGCGCTGGGGGCCGGCGCGGGCGCCGTTCCGGATTGCGAGCTCACCGTCTCCCCTGCCGGCATTGCGGGATACGCGCTGCCGGGACGCATTACGGCTGTGGCACTCACCAGACTCAACTTCCGTGTGCGCCGACCGGTCGATGCCGCCCGCGTGAGGATCTTGGCCGACGGCGAGGAACTGTTCGCCGGCAAGGTCCGTGCGTTTAAGCCGAGCGTAATGGAGAGTTTCCCGCTACCGGCAAAGGTGATTCAACGTGCACTCGACCTGGGTACCAGCGAGATTGTCCTGTCCGTTGACCCTGCTGAGGGGGCGTAAAACTATGAGCACAAACGCAATCGAGACGCTGAAGTTCAACTGCACCACTTGCCCATCCGAGTGCCTTCTGACCGTAGATGTAGAGCGTGACGCAGACGGCGCCGTGGCAGAAGTGCGCTCCGTGACCGGCAACAGATGCCCGCGTGGTGATAAGTTCGCACATCAGGAGCTCACCTGCCCCATGCGCGTACTCACCACCACCGTGGCCGTATCCGGAGGCGACGAGGCGTTGCTGCCCGTGCGCACGGCCGAGGCCATCCGCTCGAACTCCACGCCCAGGCGATGGACCTCATCCGCGGCCTAGTCGTCAACGCCCCCATCCGCATGGGCGACGTAGTCCTGCCCAACCTCCTAGACACCGGTACCGACCTCATCGCCAGCATGGACATCGACCGAGCCCAAGTAGCTAATTAGGGACGGGGCTCTTTTAGCTACCCCACCATCCACCCCGCCCTCCTCCGCAGTTGCGGTGAAATACGGACTGTTTAATGGCTTCAGGCCGCTAAACAGTCCGTATTTCACCGCAACTTATGAGGGCCGCATGGGATGCAAAGGAGTGTCCCGAAGTGCCGGCATAAAAGGAAATTCCCTATCTGCCGGGCATGGGATACCATGGTGGCACCCTAGCGAAAGGACGATGTATGGCACATGTCGATGACCAGCGTGTGGCGCGCGTGCTCGATGCGCTCGAGGCTCAGCACCCCGGCGCACAGCTGCTCGTAAACGACCCGTGGTCAATCTATTACCTGACCGGCTTTTATGCCGATATGTTCGAGCGTTTTTGCGGCGTGCTGCTCGCACGCGGTAGCGAGCCCGTGATCCTAGTCAACGCCCTGCATCAGCTGCCCGAGTATGACAATGCCCACGTCGCCTATCACACCGATACCGACGTCGTGGCCGACGCCATCGCTCGCGAGGTCGATCCGACCAAACCGCTCGGCATCGACACCGTCATGCGTTCCGGCTTTTTGATGCCGCTCATAGAGCGCCACGCCGCCAGCGAGTTTTTCCTGGGCGACTTTGCCGTTACCGCCGCGCGAACCTACAAAGACGCCGCCGAGCAGGAACTCATGCGCGTGTCCTCGGCCGCCAACGACGCCGTGATGGCTGATGCCATCAAACTCGTCCACGAAGGCGTGACGGAACGCGAAATCGCCGACCAGATGCTCGGCCTGTACCGCAATCACGGCTGCGAGGGCTTTAGCTTTCCGCCGATCGTGAGCTTTGGCGCCAACGCCGGCGATCCGCATCACGAATCCGACGACACTGTGCTCAAGCGCGGCGACGTGGTGCTGTTCGACATTGGCGGACGTCGCTGCAACTACTGCTCGGACATGACACGCACGTTCTTTTGGGGCGAGCCGGACGAGGAGACGGCACGCATCTACGACATCGTGCGCCGCGCCAACGAGGCCGCCGAGGCACTCATCGCACCGGGCGTGCGCATGTGCGACCTGGACCGCGCCGCACGCGACGTGATTGAAGACGCGGGCTATGGGCAGTACTTTACGCACCGCCTGGGACACTCGATTGGCCTGCAAGACCACGAGCCGGGCGACGTCTCGCTCGTCAACGAGCAGGTTGTCGAGCCGGGCATGACCTTCTCCATCGAGCCTGGCATCTACCTCCCCGGCCGCACCGGCGTCCGCATCGAGGACCTTGCCCTAGTGACCGAGTCCGGCGTCGAGATTCTCAACGCCTACCCCCACGATCCAGTCCGCTTAGGCTAACCTCATCCCCAAGTCCCCAAACTAAGTTGCGGTGAAATACGGACTGCTTAAGGCTTCTAGCCCATAAAATAGTCCCTATTTCACCGCAACTGCCAAGGGGACCAGGGTAGTCAAAAAGTCTCGGCCCAAATTAGCTGCCCTACAGTCAAACGAAAGGCCTCCCGATTCCCCAACGAGAACCGGGAGGCCTTCTTGTGACCTAAAGCGCTACGCTCTCGACGCTACTCCGCGCGATGACGCAGCTTTTCGATCGCTGCGGCGATAAGAGCCAGCAGGCCGGTTCCGCCAAGCGCCGCGACGGTCACGGCAGTATTGTCGCCCGTCTCGGCCAGGCTTCCCTTAGCGGCCTTCTTGCCATCCTTCTTGCCCGAAGAATCTTGGCATCGGGCTTGGCACCGTTATCCTTGCCGCCTGTCGGTTCCTGTACAACAACAGGCTCAACGACTTCAACGGTCACCGAAGCAGTGAGCTGTTGAGGCGCCGGCGTCTCCACAGTGCCATCCTCGGCAAGCGTCGCAATCACCGCGGCGTCGCCGTCAACGGGCATCGTCGCGGTAATGACGACGGTTCCGTTCTTGAGGGCCTTGACCTTACCGTTCTCGACCGTAGCGGTCGTCGGGTCGGACGAGGTCAACGTCACGTTACCACGCAGCAGCGCGCCATCAGCCGCATTGCTCGCCGCGGCAGCAAGGTCAATCTCCTTGCCGCGCTCTACCTTGAGCACGGTTTCGGCAGTCGTGGCCTTGCCGTTTTGGTCAACGATAACGAGGCCTTTGGCTGCCGGGCGCGACTTAACGCGTACCATGCAGCTGACTGTAAGCTCCGTACCGCGAACCTTACCGCCCACGGTCACATCATCGGCACCCCAATCCAGTGCAGGAACATTCTCCCAATCGACGTCGTAGTCCTCCTGGCTGCCGTCCTTCATCATCACGGAGACCTTCTTGGGCAGCGCCTTCAGCACATCGGCGGCAGAGCTTGCCTCGAACACCTCAACAGGAGCGAACGTCGCAGGCCTTACGGGAATCTCGCTTGCCGGCGTCTCGACGACCAGCTTGCAGGTCGCTTTGAGCGTCGTGCCCTCAACGGAGCCCTCAATCGTATACTCGCCAACGGCGGCAAGCTGCTTGTCCAGGCCATCCGTATTCCACGTGACCGCGGCCTCGTCCGTGTGACCATCGGAATAGGTCACGGTGACCTTCTTGAGCAGCTGCCCCGTCACGGTGTCGGCCTTGGCATCGCGCTCGACCGTGATCTGCGGCACCTCGGCAACCTTGTTAATCGTCGTCGTGGAGGTGACGACGACTTCGACCGGCAAGTTGCCATTCTTCGTGACGCCCTTGGCGACGACGCTGTTACCGTACGTGGCGGCAGCGGCAGGGACCTCAGTCCAAGTGATCTCGGACTCCGCCGTCGTCTTGCCGTCCTTCATGAGCACGGTCGCCTTCACGCCCTTGAGTGCCTCACGCACCGCATCGGCCGATGCGCCCTCAGGAACGGAAATTCCGGCAATAGGCTCAACGGACGCCGGAATCTCGGCATCGCTCTTCACGACCGTAATCGTGCACTCTGCCTTTTGATCGGTACCGGCAACCTTGCCCTTGACCGTGACCTCGCCCTCCTTGGCAAAGTCCTTGTCGGAGAGACCCTTGATGTCCCACTTCACGTCGACATCGGACTCGGTACCATCCGAGTAAATCGCCGTGACCGTGGCGGGCAGCTTGGCTAAAACGTCGTCCGCCTTGGTGCCGCGCACGACCACAATGTCTTCAGCGACATCGATGTCGACAATATGCGCCGTCACCTTGACCTGAGCCTTAACGGTCATGCCGTTGTCCGTAAGGCCCGTGACCTCAAACTCAGTACCGGCACGGCCCAGGCTGTCGACCTGAGACCACTTAACGGGCGTCTCATTCTTGGTCTTGCCGTCCTTCATGACCACCGTCACCTTGACGGCAGCTTTTTTCCATAAGGTCGCTGACCTTGGCATTGTCCGCAATCTCAACAACATCGATCGGCTCGACGTGGTCGGGCGTCTGGGCATCCTGATCCACCACGGTCACATTGCAGGTCACCTTGGCGCCGTTGAGCTTAACCGTACCCGTGATCTCCACGGTGCCGGTTCCTCTGAGTAGCTCGTCCGTGACGTTAGAAAGATCCCACACGTCAATGTCGAGCAAATCGGTCGAGCCGTCGGAGTAAGTCGCCACAACCTGCTTGGGCATCTGGGCGTACAGATCCTGCTTGGACGTACCACTGGCAACGCTAAACGACTTGGCCTCGAGCTTGGTGATGGTTCGCGGCGCCTCGGAGACGTTGACGTACACGATAGCGTTGACGTTGTCGACATCCTTGAGCTTGCCGACGAGTTTATACGTACCCTTCTTGGCGAGCGGCTTGGAGAGGTCGATGCCGTCGGTGTCGGTCCACTTTTCGATCTCGATGCCGCCTAAACTGCCCCGAGTATCCCGCGCTGAGCCATCCGAGAAATATACGGACACGGCATCTGGCAGCTCCAACATCGATCCGACCGTGGTGTTGACCACGACTGCCTCGGGCTGCAGTGCAACCTTCTTTGCCTTCTTATCGGCAACCGTCACCTTGGCAGTCACGTTGCCGTTCTCATCCACGCCGACCTTTTGGCCGTCATCGTCAAGCAGCGCCATAACGGCAGCGGCATCAAAGCCGACCACATGGCCCGTCGCATAGAACGTGCCGGGCTGCTCGTACTTCTCGGGCGCAATCGGATCCCAATCAATAGCCGCCGTCGAAACGGGCCGTCACTCAACTCGACCGCCATCTTGGAAGGCATAGCAGGCGCAGTGCCCGCCTTGGTGGTCACTGCGGTCTCACCATTATCGATTGCCTTCTCAACGCCTTGGATAACGATCTTGGTCTGAACAGTGAGACCGGTGTTAGCGCCGTCACCGTATCCGTCGAGGCCGCTTGCAAACAGCGTGCCAGACACTGTCGTGACCTGACCCGCCTCTCCGGTATAAACCGAGGGACGAACGTAATCCCATTGAACCTGGGCATTATGAGTTTTGCCGTCACTCGTGGCAACCGAGACATTCCACGGCAGCTCGGGAACGACGCCATTAGCCGTGGTAATGCGTCCAGGAACGGCAATAGAGGTGACGGAGCAGACGTCGACAGTAATCGTCGCCTCGGCACCACCTTGGAGCTTGCCCTTCACCTTAAACGAACCGTCCTTGGCATACGCGTCTTCGGCGACACGGTCCCATGTGACCTTTTCGCGCTGGGGCTCAGAAGACACATCGTTGTCATATCGAACCTCAAGGTATTCCGGCAGCATCGGCTTGATGCCGGGGACGGTCCATATGGTTCCGCCCTGCACCGAGGTCGCCTTGCTCGCGATCTTAACAGTGGCAGTAATCGGAACGTCGACCGTCTGCATACCGTTCCCCGTGCTAAAGCTAATTGTTGCAGTGCCGCGGACCACGCCGCCCTGGGTCCAATCGAAGCCCTTCGTGTTCCACTTGGTCTCGGCGTATTTGTGCGAATAGTCCGGATGTTCTGCCGCATCGGGGCTGATAAGTTCGACATAGCCGGGAAGCATGGCGGTGCCGTCGCTGCCCTTGAGCACTGTAATGGTTTGTGGCTGAGCCTCCCAGTTTTTAGTCACGATGACGTGCACTTTCACGGGGATATTCGTTCCGGCGACCGTTCCGGTAATCGTGCAGTCCTTCTGGGGGCACCTATCGTAGGTATCCCAGTTGACGCCGAGACTGTCAAAAGTCGTTCCATCCTGCAATACGCCGGACACGTAGAAGTAGTCCAAATTGACTTCCTCACCGGGGTAAATAACGCGCCAGTCCTCGTACGACTGCCCAAGCGTCACGCCATTCTCGCTATAGTTATTGACGCCCTTGACCTCGCTGCACACCGCGATCGCGTTGACCTTCGCCAGCGAGCCAATGATAGTACCGGTAATTTCGTACTCGCCAGGCTTGCCGTCCAGCAGTTCTTGAGGAAACTCATCCCAGCTATAAGGCTGCCCCGACGAATACTGGGGATAGAACGAGCTGCCATCCGACAAATACAGCGTGGATGTGTAGCGCGGAGCCAGAAGTCCGGCGCCGGGAACATAAGCAATCTTGCCGATGTTGCTGTCCTCGAGATCGCAGACGTTGACCGTCGCCGTAGCCGGAATGTTAGAGCCGGTAAAATATCCGCTAACCGTAATCTGGCCAAGGTTCTTTAGGGCGTCCTGACTAATCGTCGACCACTGAACGGGGAAATTGCCTCGCGAGCCATTCCACATCGTGGCCTCGATTGAGGCCGGCATATTGGGCTGGCAACCGATAAGCGTGCTTGTCGATGTCGAGGAAGGCATCTGCAGGGCGCGGACGGAGATGGTCGCCGTGGCTCGGTTGCTGTCACCCAGCTCCACCTGAGTAGACGATGAAGATGAGGTATTGGTCCAATATGTCAGCGAACCGGAAAGCTTAAATGACCCCTCGTTTGCCACCTGTGTGTCCAAAATGGGATCCCACGCAATGTTGCACTGCTTCTTTGTACCGTCGGTAAATGTAACTAAAACGCCGCCGGGAAGACCGCTGCCCGTTGTAGGGCGTACGCCGACGGGGGTGTTGACGGGGGCAAGAGGATCAATAGAGGCAACTTCCCTGACCTCGACCTGAGCAGTCACCTTAAGGCCGTTAACAGGTGACGCATCATACGACGCGAGCGTGCCTGTGACCGTATAGGTGCCGGCCTTTTGAAATTGAGACACATCGGCGTTGTCCCAAGTAACCTGATAGCCGTGAGAGTATATGGTGTTATTCGGCTGAGTGACGGGGAAATAGACATACGTGCTTAGAGGGTGTTGTCTCCGACCACGCGCTCGAACCTCAGCGAATTAAGATCGAGCACATCCTTGGGGTCCTTAACAGTGACAGTGCAGGTAACCTCACGGTTATCAAAACCATTGAGTTTGCCTTTAACCGTAAACGTTCCCACTTTAGAGTAAAGCGACGCGTCAACAGGATCCCAAGATACCGGGACCTGCTCGGTAGCACCGTTATCAAAGACAACCGAAGCAGAATACGGCAGAGACGGGACCTCACCGGTTAGGGTCGTACACGTCAACTCGGTCTGGACGCTCTTGACCGCACGAACATACACGGTGCAGTACACGAGCATGGAGGGACAGTCCTTTATATGGCCCTCAACAATAAACGTGCCCGCATTCTGGTACTGGTCCTCGGAAATTTCATTCCACACAACCGGGCACGTCCGGGACTCACCATTGGAGTAGTAAACGGACACGCTCGAAGTCAGCGTGGGCGCAAAACCCGCTGCGGTCCATGTGGACCACTGAGTGCCACCCGTTGTGCGGGGAGCGTAGACTTTGAGAACACCGGCCACATCGAACGGCTCAGCGAGCGAGAACCATTGACCGTTAGCGTATCCACCGCGAATCTGGCCTGTGATGGCGATTTCGGACTCTTCGGTTGCTGAGGCAAACGTCTCTATCGACTTTTCATCCCACTGCACAAAAGCAGAGCCCTCGGTGCCGTCAGACCATTTTACCTTCACTTCAGGGGATGGCACATAGTCGCCGTTATCGAAGCCGACATACTTTTCAATGATGGGATTAGATTCGACCGAAACGACTTTATGGCCGTTTTCGCTGGTCGGTGCAACGACGTTGGCTGCGTCAACTGCCGCCGGATCCGCCGCGGCAGCTTCGACAACCACGCGTTGCTTGACCGTCTGCGTGGCACCGTCGACGGTACCCTCAAACTCATACGAGCCGACAGGCAGCTGCGCCAGAGTTGCCGGAGCATCAGCGCCGTTTAACTTCCAGGTGACATTTTCCTGCTTGGTGGTACCGCTCTCGTAGGTTGCCGCCACGGTATGAGGTAGCGTGGCGTCGGAGCCCTCGGCAACATGCAGGTCGGTCAGGTCCGCAAGCGAGGTGATCTTGTCGACCGCCTGATCTTCCGAGGTTGCCTGGCCGATGTCCGCAGACGCGGCAGCCGCACCCGTCGCATCGCTTTGCTCGGCAACGACTTGGGTGGTATCACCCTGCATCATCTCGGCGAACGCCTGCGACGGCACCGAGCCGACCGTCATCGTCAGAGCCAGACCCGCGGTAATAGCCGCGTTGACATGCCTTCTGTTCATGTTTCCTCCCGACACGCTCAACGGACCAAACAGCACAGGTCCGATTGGCAAGTTAAGTTGAGCGTATCCTTCGCCGATGGAGGTTTGCAATATGCTACAGGTTAAGCGGCATAAAAGATTTCGTAAACGGGCACCCAAATTAGCTGCTTTTGAGTTGCGGTGATATACGGACTGTTTGAGGCTTCTGGCTTGTAAAACAGTCCGCATTTCACCGCAACTAATGAGGGGACGGGATTAGCGCAGCAGGCCGGCTACTTCGCCGGCTAGGGTGATAGTGCCGGCTGCTACGAAGGACTCGCCCGCGGCATCAAAGGCAGCGAGGGCCTCGGACACGCTCGGGTATACGCCCACGAGCTTATCGGCATCAACGAGGGCAGCGAGCTCCTCAGCCGGCAGGGCGCGGTCGGAATCGGTCTGGGTCACGACTACGCGCGGAAAGGCGGGAATCAGGACGTCGACGATGCCCGCCACGTCCTTGTCTGCCAGCGCGGCGCATAGCAGCGTGGGGCGATTCTCCACGCACGGATCGATCTCATCCAGCGCGCCTACAAAGTTCTCGCAGCTCTGGGGGGTTGTGGCAGGCATCGATCAGCTTGAGCGGATCGGTCCCCAGCACATCAAAACGACCCGGCGTGGGGCAACCCATAAGCGAGGCGTCGAGCGCATCGTGGTCGAGCTCGCGACCCAGATACCCCTCGCAAAGCATAATCGCGCACGCGGCATTCTGCGGCTGATACGCCGGCTTGACCATGCTCGACGTATAGATCGCACGCGGCGTGGTGCAGCTAAACTCAACCGTGTCGCCCACATGCGCCGGCACCTTAGTCGTGGCATGACTCACCACGAGCGGCACAATGCCGCACTCTCGACAACGGGCATCCATCACGCGCTGAACGCTCGCCTCATGCGTGCCCTCGCCCAGCACAACCAGGCGTCCGGGCTTGATAACCGCCGCCTTCTCACCCGCAATGGCCTCAAGCGTGTCGCCCAGGATGCGCGTGTGATCGAGCCCAATGCCCGTAATGGCAACGGCGACGGGATCGGTCGCACTCGTGGCGTCCCAACGACCGCCCATGCCGACCTCTAGTACGGCAACATCCACCGCGGCCTCGGCAAACACTACAAGTGCGGCAGCCGTCAGCAGGTCAAACGGCGTGATGGTATAAGCGCGCTCCCCCGCCGCCACACGGTGCGCATTCACGCGGCGCCCCGCCTCGACAGCTGCCGAAACGCCACGGGCAAACGCCTCGTCGCTCACAACGCACCCATCGACCTCCATGCGCTCGGGATAGCGCACCAGCTGCGGCGACGTATACAGCGCGGTCTTGAGCCCCTCGCCGCGAAGGATAGCAGCCGAAAAACGCGTGGTCGAAGTCTTGCCATTGGTACCGGCAACCTGAATGCAATCAAAATACTCATCCGGACGCCCCAGCTCATCGAGCATATCGATAACCGTCTCGAGTAGAGGACCAGCATCCCCAGAAATCCGCCCCGTATCAGCAGCAAGCCCCACAGCCTCATCAAACGAAAGCAGCTCAAACGAGAAAGGAACGACATACGACCCAGAACGCTTAGCCATAACCCAAAGTCCCCTCAACATAAAAAGAGGCCCGAATCAGCAACGAGCCCCTCCCATTCAAAATATCAGCCAAACACCGCTTTGCAGCGAGATCAAGGTCACAACCAAGTGGGCCCTACCAGGCAGCGAACGCCCCCGTAACCGCTATGGGGAGCGGTTTGGGGCTTTGCTCGATACAAGTTCCGCACGAGCCGAAGGCCACTTAATGTGGCCTTCGTGCGAGCAGGACTGTCCGCAGTAGCGAGCAAAGCCCCAAACCGCGTCCCCCAGTACCGCCTACGAGAAGTCAGCAACCTGCGAGTTCAGCGCCGCCAGGATCTCCTTGAGCTCAGCTGCACGGTCCCTCTTCTTCTGCACCACCGCGGGCGCGGCCTTGGCCACAAAGCCCTCGTTGGCGAGCGTCTTCTCGCAGCCGGCGAGCTCCTTCTGGGCCGCGGCGATCTCCTTCTCCAGGCGTGCCTTCTCGGCCGAAAGGTCAACCTTGCCCTCGAGCACCACAAAGACCTCGACGCCGCTATCGACCACGGCGATGCTCGCAGCCGGCTTCTCAACGTCGGTACCCATGACCAGCGAAGCCGTGTTGGCCAGCGGCTCAATCGTGGAGCGCAGGCTCTCAAGCTTCTCGATATCCTCGGCACCGGCGCGCACGACCACGTCGAGCTCGGCCTTGGGGCTCAAGCGATAACGCGAACGCGTGGCACGGGCGGCAGACACGACGGTACGGCACAGCTCAAACGCGCGCTCAGCGTCCTCGTCAACATACTTAGCGTAGTCGGCGGGCTCGGGCCACTTGGCGATCATGAGCGCCTCGGCGCGGTCCACGTTGCCCTCGGCGTCCAGGTCGAGCACGCTCGCCGGCATGTTGTCCCAGATCTCCTCGGTGACGAACGGCATGAGCGGGTGCATCAGGCGAATGGAAGTATCGAGCACAAAGATCAGGTTGCGCTGAGCCTGTAGACGGCCCTCGCCCTTCAGGCGGGCCTTGGTGACCTCGACGTACCAGTCGCAGACCTCGTTCCAGAAGAACTGCTGCACGCCGCGGGCCATGTCGCCAAAGGTGTAGTTCTCGATACCCTCGGTGACCATCTTCACGGCCTTAGCCAGGCGGCTGAACATCCAAGCGTCGGCCGGCGTCTCCACGACAGGCTCGCCGGGCGTGTAGCCCTCCATGTTCATGAGCAGGAAACGGCTGGCGTTCCAGATCTTAGTCACAAACGACTTAGCCTGCTCGGTACGCGGGCTGTCGATGAGCTTCTTGGTCTTCTTGTCGATGTTCGCGTCGAACTTGACGTCCTGGTTGTTGGTGCACAGCGTGAGCAGGTTGTAGCGCATGGCGTCGGCGCCGTACATGCCAATGAGGTCCATGGGGTCAACGCCGTTGCCCTTGGACTTGGACATGCGGCTGCCGTCCTTGGCCAGAATCGTCGGGTAGATGACGACGTCCTTAAACGGCACCTCATCCAGGAAGTACAGCGAGCTCATGACCATGCGGGCGACCCACAGCGCGATGATGTCGCGCGCGGTGACGAGCGCCGTCGTGGGGTGATGGCCCTCGAGCAGCTCCGGCTTTTGCGGCCAGCCCTGCGTGGCGAAGGTCCACAGCTGCGAGCTGAACCAGGTGTCCAGCACGTTCTCGTCCTGATGCACGTGATGGCCGCCGCACTTGGGGCACACGTCGGTGTCCTCGGTAAGGGCGTCCTCCCAGCCACAGTCCTCGCAGTAGAACACGGGGATGCGGTGGCCCCACCACAGTTGGCGGCTGATGCACCAGTCTTTAAGGTTTTCCATCCAGGTGGTGTAGGTCTGCGTCCAGCGCGCGGGGTGGAAGGTGACCTTGCCGGAGTTGACGGCGTCCAGCGCCGGCCCCTTGAGCTTGTCGACGGCGACGAACCACTGCTCGGACAGCCACGGCTCCAGCGCGGAGTCGCAACGGTAGCAGTGCATGACGGAGTGATCGAGGTCCTCGACGTGATCGAGCAGGTCGTGCTCCTCAAACCACTTGATGACGGCCTCGCGGCACTCGTCGCGGTTCATGCCGGTGAACTCGCCGTAGCCCTCGACGACCACCGCGTGCTCGTCAAAGATGTTGATCTGCGGCAGGTCGTGGGCCTGACCCATGGCGTAGTCGTTGGGGTCGTGGGCCGGGGTGACCTTAACGAAGCCGGAGCCAAAGTTGGCGTCGACGTGCCAATCCTCAAAAATGGGGATCTCGCGGTCGACGATGGGGAGCTTGACGGTCTTACCCACAAAGGCGGCCTTCTCGGGATCCTTCGGGGAAACGGCAACGCCCGTGTCGCCGAGCATGGTCTCGGGGCGCGTGGTGGCAACGACGATGTAGTCCTGGCCGTTGACCGGCTCGGTCAGCGGGTAGCGCAGGTGCCACAGGTGACCCTTCTCGTCCTTATACTCGGCCTCGTCGTCAGAAATAGCGGTAGTGCAGTTGGGGCACCAGTTGACGATGCGCTTGCCGCGATAGATCAGGCCGTCGTGGTACCAGTCGCAGAACACCTTGCGCACGGCCTGGGCGTAGTCCTCGTCCATGGTGAAGCGCTCGTTATCGAAGTCGACGGAGCAGCCCATGCGCTTGATCTGCTCGACGATGATGCCGCCGTACTCGTGGGTCCAATCCCAGCAGGCGTCGACAAACTTGTCGCGACCGATCTCCAGGCGACTGATGCCCTCGCTCTTGAGCTTCTTGTCGACCTTTGGTCTGCGTGGCGATACCGGCGTGATCGGTACCGAGCACCCAGCGCGTGGACTTGCCGCGCATGCGAGCCATACGGATGATGGCGTCCTGGATGGAGTCGTCGGTGGCGTGACCCATGTGGAGCTTGCCGGTCACGTTGGGAGGCGGAATGGTGACGGTGCAGTCGCCCACGCCCTCACGGCGCTTGTAGTAGCCGCCGTCGAGCCACTTCTGCAGGATCGCCGGCTCGTTGGTCGACGGATCGTAGTTCTTGGGCATTTCTTCCATATATCTCTCCCTGTCCCGCCGGGGAGGAATGTAGGCCCGATTTTCGCTCGGTCAGGTCCTGGGCTCGCTCGAAGACCACATTAAGCGGTCTTCGGCTCGTGCGGAATCTACGAAAATCGGGCCTACATTCCTCCCCCTTAGGTATCGATTACTTCAGTCTGATATGACTTCGCTGAGGCTTAAACAAACACACAGAATAGCACAGGTAGTTGGGGTTATTGCGTATCTATAAAAATAGCCTCCGGCCGCGGGTGGTCGGAGGCTATTTGCAAACACGTTTTTGGCTGGTTTACCCGTAGATGCGTTGGGGCTGTTCTTCGCCCTTTACGGAGGCTTCGGTCACGATGACCTTGGTGACGCCCTCCTCGCTGGGCAGGTCGAACATCGTCTGCTGCAGCACGTCCTCGCAGATGGAGCGCAGGCCGCGGGCGCCGGTCTTGCGGGCAAGCGCCATGCGGGCGATCTCGTGCAGGGCGGCGTCCTCAAACTCAAGCTCAACGTCCTCGAGCTGGAACATCTTGCGGTACTGACGCACCACGGCGTTCTTGGGCTCGGTCAGGATCGACACCAGGTCGTCCTCGTCGAGCGCCTGCGTCTGGGTGACGACGGGCGTACGTCCCACAAACTCGGGGATCATGCCAAAGGCGTTGAGGTCCTGCGGGAGCACCTGGCGCAGCAGGTCGTTCTCGTCGACCGAGGTGGGGCCGGCGATCTCGGAGTTAAATCCCACGCCCTTGTTGCCCACGCGATCGGCGATGATCTTGTCCAGACCCACAAAGGCTCCGCCGCAGATAAACAGAATGTTGGTCGTGTCGATCTGCAGCAGCTCCTGTTGGGGATGCTTGCGGCCGCCGGTGGGCGGAACGCTTGCCACCGTGCCCTCAAGGATCTTAAGCAGCGCCTGCTGAACGCCCTCGCCGGAAACATCGCGGGTGATGGAGAGGTTCTCGGCCTTGCGGGCGATCTTGTCGATCTCGTCCACATAGATAATGCCGACCTGCGCGCGCTCAATATCGCCATCGGCGGCGTTGATAAGCTTGAGCAGGATGTTCTCTACATCCTCGCCCACATAGCCGGCCTCGGTGAGCGTAGTGGCGTCCGCGATGGCAAACGGCACCTCGAGGATGCGCGCGAGCGTCTGGGCAAGCAGCGTCTTACCGGTACCGGTGGGACCGAGCAGCAAAATGTTGGACTTGGCGAGCTCCACCTCGTCCATATCATCGCCGAGCTGCGAGTCCAAGCCGTCATCAAAGGCCGAAAGCGCGGCGCCGCCCTCGATGACGCGGCGGTAATGGTTGTACACGGCAACCGACATGGCGCGCTTGGCGTCCTCCTGGCCCATGACATAGGCCGAAAGCTCGTCATAGATCTCGTGCGGCGTCGGCACATGCGTAATGACCTGGCGGGCGTCGTCCTCGAGCTCAAAGCCCTCGGCCTCGGGATCCACGGCAGGCTGCCCAGCAGCCTGGCCGTGATCGTTGAGGAAGCCCGGCAGCTTGCCGTTGCGGGCAGCGTCCATAAAGTCCGAAGCCAGCGACTCCTCCAAGATCTCGGAGCAGGCGGCGACGCACTCGTCGCAGATAAAGATGTTGGTGGGGCCCCTTTACAAGGCGGCGAACCTGCCCCTGCTCTTTTCCGCAGAAGGAGCAGCGGATGGGGTTTCCGTTCTCGTCAAAGTTGTCCTGCATGTTACCGGCCATCCTAGGCGTCCTTCGCGGCGAGATCGCGCGAGGTGACGATACGGTCGATCAGGCCGTAATCGAGGGGCCTCGACAGCGGTCAGGTAGTTGTCGCGCTCGGTATCGGCCTGGACCTTCTCGATGGGCTGGCCCGAGGCGTCGGACAGGATCTGGTTGAGCTCGCGACGGGTCTTCTTGATCTCCTCGGCCACGATCTCGATCTCGGTCTGCTGGCCCTGGGCTCCGCCGCTGGGCTGGTGAATCATGACCTTGGAGTTCGGCAGGCAGAAGCGCTTGCCCTTGGCGCCGGCCGAAAGCAGTACGGCGGCCATAGACGCTGCCATACCGACGCAGATGGTGGATACCTGCGGCTTAATGAAGTTCATAGTGTCAAGAATCGCCAGACCGGGTAGACCTCGCCACCGGGCGATTGATGTAGAGCGAGATATCCTTCTCGGCATCTTGGCTCTCAAGATGCAGCAGCTGGGCAACGACCAGGTTGGCGCTGACGGGTTGATCTCCTCGCCCAAGAAGATGATGCGGTCGTTGAGCAGGCGCGAATAGATATCGTAGCTGCGCTCGCCGCGCGGCGTCTGCTCGATAACGTATGGCACGAGGGCGGAATCGAACTTAGCGATCATACGCATCTCCATTTCTCTTACGGACCAATAGTGGTTCTAGACAAACGTACGGTGCCCGCATGCTATGCATTGGCTGGCACCGTACGAAGCAACCGGATAACCGGTGTATAACTTTACCCCATCACGGGCGCACCCATGCGCTCGCGGGCAAGGTGGCGAGAATTACTCGGCGTCCTTGGCGGTCTCGTCGACCTCGGTCACCTTGGCGTTCTCGACCAGGTGGTCGACGGCCTTGGAGCGACGGATGGACTCGCGGACGGCAGGCATGCGCCCGTCGGCGATGAACTCGGCCTTGGAAGCCTCGACGTCCTTGACGCCGGCCTTCTCGAACTCGGCGTTGATGTCGTCCTCGGTGACCTCGATCTTGAGCTCGCGGGCGAGGGCGTCGAGAGCCAGGGACTCACGGGCAACGTCGTTGGCCTGCTTGTGCAGGTCGCCGATGAACTGCTCCATGGTCAGGCCGGAAGCGGGCAGCCAGGTGTCGAGCGTCATGCCGCGGGCAGCGAGGTTGGACAGGAAGTTCTGGCCAAGCTCCTCAAAGACAGACTGCTCGTAGTCGGCGTTCATCTCGTCGAGCTGCAGACGCTCGGCGAGAGCGGAGACGCAACGGTTCTCCTTCTCGGCCGGGAGACGGGAAGCCTTGTCCTGCTCGATCTCGAGCTTGATGGCGTCGCGCATGGCGTCGATGCTGTCGAAGCCAAAGTCGGACTTGACGAGCTCGTCGGTGAGCTCGGGGGTGTTGCGGACCTTGATGCCCTTGACGGTGACCTCGACGGTGTGGGTCTCGGCCTCCTCGCCCTCCTCGACCTCGTCGGTCCAGGTGACGGTCTTGACGTCGTCAACGTTGGCGCCGATCAGGGCCTCGTTGAACTCCTTGGGATTGCTGTCGCTACCGGCGATGAGCATGCGGCCCTCGGCAGCGAAGTTGTCGGCGTTCTCGACGGCCTTGAGGTCGACGGTGACGTAGTCCTCGGCCTCGACGGCGCGACCCTCGACGTCCTCGAAGGTGGCACGGTAGTTGAGGAGCATCTCGACCTGGTTGTTGATCTCGGACTCGGTGACCTCAGCGGGAGGCATCTCGATCTCGACAGCGTCGAAAGAGGAGAGCTCAGCGGCAGGACGCAGGGAGAACTCGACGGTGTAGGTGTAGTCCTCGTGATCCTTGGCGAGGTCGAGCTCCTTGTAGTCACCGTTCTTGGTGGGGACGATGTCCAGCTCGTTGAGGACGGCAGGCTCGTTGGCGGCGATCAGGTCGTTGGTGGCCTGAGCGAGGGTAGCCTCGGCGCCAAGTGCGGAGTCGATGACCGGACGGGGAGCCTTACCGGCACGGAAGCCCGGGAAGCGGTACTTCTTGGCGGTGTCCTTGTAGGCCTTCTTGATCGCGGCGTCGACGTCGGCGGCCGGGATGGTGACCGTAGCGGTGAGCTTGGCGTCCTTGACGTCAGAAGCGGTGATGTTCAACACGTTCCTCCTCATACTGCCCAGCTTATCTGAGGTGCTGGTACCTTTATGCAACAAAGTGTCGCGAGGGCATAAGCCGACGCGGGTGCGTTGGTGCGGGCGAAAGGACTCGAACCTTCACGGGGGAAATCCCACCAGAACCTAAATCTGGCGCGTCTACCAATTCCGCCACGCCCGCATGAGCGCACAGACTAGGAATGATAGCAGATACGAACGACAAGCGCACACACACCTTTTACAGACTCACGACCTCACCACGAGTGCAAAAGGCGGGGCGAGTTGCCCCGCCCCGCCCATTACGACTTGTTCGCTGACCCGCTACTCCCCAGCAGGGCTTTCTCGGGCGTGATCGGCAGCGAGCGAACCTGGTGGCCGGTGGCGTGCGCCACAGCCGAGGCAACGGCGGCGAGCGGCGTGTTGATGACGACCTCGCCGATCGACTTGGCGCCAAACGGACCCGTCGGCTCGTAGCTCGGCTCAAAGGCTACGCGAATGCTGCCGATATCCAGGCGCGTGGGCAGCTTGTAGCTCATAAAGTTGCCGGTACGTAGGCGGCCGCGGTCGTCGTGCTCGACGATCTCGTAGAGCGCATGGCCGATGCCCTGGGCAATGCCGCCCTCGGCCTGGACGCGCGCGAGCGCCTCGTTGATCACGGTGCCGCAGTCAACGGCAGCGGCGTAATCAACCACGGTCACCTTGCCGGTGGCCTTGTCGACCTCGACCTCGGCAATGCCGGCCATAAACGGCGGAGGCGAAACGGGCAGGCAGGCAGAGGCATGCGAGGTGAGCGCGTCGCCGCCCGCGATGTTCTTGACGCACAGGTTGGCAAAGTCGCGCAGCGTGAGGTAGCGGTTCTGCTCGCGCGCGGCGCGCCTCGTCGGACAGACGCACGTACTGGCCATCGAAGACCACCTCGGCGGCATCCACGTCCCACATCCGGGCGGCCTTGGCGCAAATCTTCTCACGCAGCTCGGTCGCGGCGTTCTTGGCGGCAAGGCCCGTCACGTACGTACCCGAGCTCGCGTACGAGCCGGCGTCGAACGGCGACACATCGGTGTCCACGCCGCGCACCACAATGAGCGAGCTCTCCACACCCAGCTCCTCGGCGGCAATCTGCGCTAGGATCGTGTCGACGCCCATGCCGTTATCGGTGGCGCCGGTGCCGATGGTTATGAAGCCGTCCTCTTCCAGGCGCATGTCGATGCCGGCGATGTCCACGTTGGAGATGCCCGAGCCCTGCATGGTGAGCGCGCAGCCCAGGGCGCGCACGCGATCGCCCAGATCCACGGCCAGCGGCTTGTCGCGCCAGCCGATCATGTCCATCGCGCGCAGCAGGCAGCGGTCGAGTGCGCAGGCGTTGAGCTTCTCGTTGTAGTACTGCGGCATAATCTCGCCCTCGTGCACCATATTCTTGAGGCGCAGGTCGGCGGGGTCCATGTGCAGCATGTCGGCAAGCTCGTTGACGGCGCTCTCCACGGCAAACTGGCCCTGGGTGGCACCGTAGCCGCGATACGCGCCGCCGCGGTTGGTATTGGTGTAGACAGCATCCCAGCTAAAGCGGCTCGCCTTCACGTGGTTGTAGATGGGCAGGCTCTTATGGCCCGAAAGGCCGATCGTCGTGGTGGCGTGCTCGCCGTACGCGCCGGCATTGGACAACGTGTGCAGGTCGATGGCCGTGATGGTGCCGTCGTTCATGGCGCCCAGCTTAACGGTCATCTGCATCTGGTGACGCGAGTTGCCCGCGGTGATGGCCTCCTCGCGGGTGTAGCAGCAATAGCTCGGACGGCCGGTCTGCTGGGTCACGAAAGCCACGAAGATCTCGCAGCAGCCCGTCTGCTTGGAGCCAAAGCCGCCGCCGATGCGCGGCTTGATGACCTGCACCTGTGACTGCGGAATGTCGAGCGACTGCGCGACCATGCGGCGCACGTGGAAGGGCACCTGCGTGGAGGTGGTCACCGAGATGCGGCCGAACGCGTCGGTCGTCGCGAAGGCGCGGAAGGTCTCCATGGGCGCGGTCTGCGTGGCCTGGCTGGTGTAGGTGCGGGTAAAGACGATGTCACTCTGGGCGAAGGCCTCGTCCAAGTCGCCAAAGTCGCTGGTACCGCTGCACACCAGGTTGCGAGCAACGTCGCCGCCTTGCGGGAACATAAAGGTCACGTCGCCCTCGGGATGGACCACGATGTCGTTATCGAGTGCCTGGGTAAAGTCGAGCAGGGGCTCAAGCACCTCGTAGTCGACCTTGATGAGCTTGAGCGCCTTGTCGGCGGCCTCCTCGGTCTCGGCGGCGACGATCGCCACCTCTTCGTTTTGGTAACGGACGAGGTTCTCGAGGATCAGGCGGTCGTAGGGACTCGGTTGCGGATAGCTCTGGCCGGCGATGGTAAAGCGGCGCTTGGGCACGTCCTCGTAGGTGTAGACGCCCACGACGCCGGGCACCTTCAGTGCGCGCGACGTATCGATGGAGCGGATCCTGGCGCGGGCATAGGGGCTGCGCTTGAGTTTGACGATGAAGCGCACCGGCGGGCACCATATCGCCGGTGTAGACGGGACGACCCTCGAGCAGGGCCTTCGAGTCCTTCTTGGGCTGCTTGTGGGTGATCTGCTTGTACGCGACACCGTCGCAGCTGGTGTCGTTGACCGGCAGCTCGGGCATCTCAAAGCCCACCTGCACGCCTGACTCGTTGAGAAAGCGCACGATGGCACGCAGCTGGCTCTCGTAGCCGCTGCAGCGGCAGAGGTTGCCGGCGAGCTGGCGCGAGAGCTCCTCGCGCGTGGCGACGAGGCTCGGATCCTCCTTGGCGGCGCGGGCGAGCGCCAGCACGTTCATAATAAGGCCGGGGGCGCAAAAACCGCACTGCTCGGCGCCTTCGGCAGCCATTGCGCGGGCGAGCGCCTCGGACTCGGCTTTGAGCCCCTCGAGCGTGGTGATGGAGCGGCCCTCGACGCGCGCGGCGGGAACCGAGCAGCTCAGCACCGGGTCACCGTCGAGCCACACCGTGCACAGGCCGCAGTTGGTGGTTTCGCAGGCACAGCGCACCGACGCGCAACCCTGCTCGCGCAAAAGCGAAAAGAGCATGGTATCGGGGGCAATCTGAACCTTGACCTTGCGGCCGTTGAGCGTAAAGGAGAGATCGATGAGTTTGGCAGCCATTAGCGCACCTCGCTAGAATCGACGCCGGGCACGCGGCGGCAGGAATACTCGTCCGTGGCAAACTTAGGCACTTGCACGCCCTCGAGCTCGCGGGCAAGCGCGGCCGAAAGCTCGATGCCGGCGGCGCGGCGCACAGCCTGGATGGCGAGCGGGGCCGAGATGCGGCGGCGGTAGTCGGCCGAGCCCCACAGGTTGGTGCCGTAGCTCAGCGAGCGCACGGATGCGGCCAAGGCGCGAAGCTCGTACTCGGAAGGATGCTCGTTGGTAAGGCCGCATGCCTCGCCCTGCAGCAGGGTCGCGCACAGCGGGCGGGCACCCACGGTGACATGCCAGCTGTTGTCCCACCAGGCAGCGGTGACGTTTAAGGAGGGGAAGTCGGTCGCGGCCTTGCGCACGGCCTCGTAGCTCGCACGGTAATCGTGCTTGACGACCACGACGTGCTCGATAACGTCGCGCACGTAGCCCATGTCCACGAACTCGGCGAGCGGCACGCGACCGGCGCCCGTCAGCTCAACGTACGAATCGAGCGCCAGGAACGCCGAGAGCACGTCCGAGAAGCCAAAGCGGCCGTAGATGCTGCCGCCTAGCGTGGCGGTGTTGCGCAGCTGCACACCCACGATGTCATGGACGGCGAACTCAAAGACATTGTTGACAAGCGCGTTGAGCTCGGCATGACGCTCGAGCTGGCGCAGGGTGCACATGGCACCGATGCGAAACTCGGTCTCGGTCTCCTCGATCTGATCCAGTCCGCAGGCCGAAGGTCAATCGCCGTCGCCACGCGACGCGAACCCAGGCGCATCCAGATGCCGCCGCCCACAATCTTGTTGTTGCGGTTCTTCTGTAAGAGCTCATAGGCTTCGGCCGCGCTTCCAACACGGACGTAGGTACCGAACTTGAGCACGTTCTCCCCATCTCTTCACTTGTCCAGTACTTTTAAGTGTACCAAACGAGGGGCCGCAACCTCCCACAGCACAAAAACCTCCCTCCCATCCATAACTTGCGGTGAAATACGGACTGCTTGTCGGGCTTAGGGCGCCCAACAGTCCGTATTTCACCGCAACTAAGGGGCGGTCGGCAGAGGGCCGAGGGAAATGATCCGTTTTCCTCCGTCGCATGCGGATCAAAAAAGGCTCCCAGCCAAGATGGCTGGGAGCCTTCTGCGATGCTATATCGAGCGAAGATTTAGCAGACGCCCTGGGCGAGCATGGCGTCGGCGACCTTCAGGAAGCCGGCGATGTTGGCGCCCATGACAAAGTTGCCCTCCTGGCCATACTCCTTGGCGGTGTCGTCCACGTTATGGAACATGCCACGCATGAGCTGCTCGAGCTTGCCGTCGACCTCCTCGAAGGTCCAGGACAGGTGCTCAGCGTTCTGGCTCATCTCCAGGCCGGAAACGAGCACGCCGCCGGCGTTGGCAGCCTTACCGGGCATAAAGGCAACGCCGTTCTCCTGGAAGTAAGTCGTGGCCTCGATGGTCGTGGGCATGTTCGCGCCCTCGCCGACCACCTTGCAGCCGTTGGCGACGAGCGCCTGGGCGTCCTCGAGCAGCAGCGTGTTCTCGCGAGCGCAGGGCAGCGCGATGTCGCAGGGCAGCTGCCAAACGCCACGGCCGTCGCCCTCGTGCCCACGGCGTTAGGCTTCTCGTCAACGTACATAGCGAGCGTAACGCCCTTGTCGTGGCCGGGCGCTTCTTGTTGTAGACGTGCTCGAGCACGGTGTAGTCGATGCCGTCGGGATCCTCGACCCAACCGTGGGTATCGGAGCAGGCGAGCACCTTGCCGCCGAGCTGGGAGACCTTCTGGACGGCGTAGATGGCGACGTTGCCGGAGCCATGAACGACGACGTTCTTGCCCTCGAAGGAGTCGCCGCGGCTCTTGAGGTACTCGTCCACAAAGTAGGCCAGGCCGTAACCGGTGGCCTCGGTACGGGCGAGCGAGCCGCCAAAGGAGAGGCCCTTGCCGGTAAGGACGCCGGTCCACTCGTTGGTCAGGCGCTTGTACTGACCGAACAGGTAGGCAACCTCGCGGCCGCCAACGCCCAGGTCGCCGGCGGGAACGTCGGTGTTGGGGCCAATGTGGCGATAAAGCTCGGTCATGAAGGACTGGCAGAAGTGCATGATCTCGTTGTTGGACTTGCCCTTGGGGTCAAAGTCGGAACCGCCCTTGCCGCCGCCCATGGGAAGGGTGGTCAGGCTGTTCTTGAGGATCTGCTCAGGCCCAGGAACTGAGCATGCCCAGGGTGACCGTCGGGTTAAAGCGCAGGCCGCCCTTGTAGGGTCCAATGGCAGAGTTGAACTCGACGCGGTAGCCGCGGTTGACCTGGACCTTGCCCTGGTCGTCGACCCAGGGGACACGGAACATAACGATGCGCTCGGGCTCGACGAGACGCTCAAGCAGGGCGGCCTCCTCGTACTCGGGATGGGCGTCGAGCGCCGGCTGGATGGTGCCGAGGATCTCGGTCGCGGCCTGGATGAACTCAGGCTGCTCGGGATAGCGGGCCTTGAGCTCTTCGAGAACTTTCTGCGTGTAGCTCATGCTTCCTCCAATGATGGGAAACGAAAAGTGTCGGTCGCGGCACCCCATGCGCCGCGAGCTTTATCGTGTATGGATAATATCGCACTGTTGCGGGAAAGTTTCCCATAAGCCGACGGGCGGATGTTTCGTTTGATTACGATGCAGGTAGAGGCGTTTTTGAGCACCTGACGTGCAAAACCCGTGTTTCAAACCTGTTTCGTCCACGTGTTCTAAACCACCACATTGGGGACAGGCACCTTTGTGGTGGTTTAGGTGGTTAGAGGACGAGCTGATGATAGTCGGCAGGGGTTATGCGGCCTTCGGTGGCAGCGCGGAAGGCGGCGAGGGCATCGCCGAGAACGGCATGGCCCAGCACAGCCCGCAGCCGGCGGTGATAGAGCCGGGCAGCGGCATAATGCGCCCGGGCACACCGGCGGCAAGACACAGCTGTTCGCATTCCATCACATCGAAGGTGCTATCGAATGAAACGATGATCTTGCGCTCGTGGTCGAGGGCATCACCGGACGGGCCTTCGCGATGTGCCTCACGATACGCCGCGGCAGCAGCCTCCTCTTCCGCGGTATGTCCACAACCACCGCAACCGCAGGTACAGGGTTCGGACCCGTCGCAAGTGCAAGGTTCTCCCGTGTCGGGACAAATATCGTGAGACATGGCAACTCCAATCGTCTAGGCGAGTAACTCGGCCGCCGCAAACTCCTCGGGCGTATTGACGTTTTCGAAGCAGAGCGTCGAGCCGGCGACCTTAACGATCTGCGGCTCATCCATATAACCAGCCTGAACGCGATTGATCAGGCAGCGAATACGCTGGCGGTCGCAGGCGAGAGCAGCTCTTGGGCAACCGGCGCACACGCGTCACGGCGCCAGACGGCGCAAAGCGGCTCAATCCCCCCTCCTCGCGCGGCACGCACACGTCGAGCGCCTCGGCCTCGACACAGCCAGCAAGGGCACCGATTAGCTCCGAAGAGACAAACGGCATATCACAGGCGACGATAGCAACGAGAGGCAGCCGGGCCGCAGTCAGCGAACTCGCGATGCCGCGCATGGCGCCCGCCGGCCCTTCAAGGTCCGCCACCACGCGCGGCACCAAGCCGCCAAACGCGCGCTCCTCAAGGTAGGCAAGCTCGCTGGGACGCGAAGTCGTCACGACTAACTCACCGGCAACAGGCGCCAACCGACCCAGCACGCGCTCGATGAGCGGCTCGCCGCAAAACGCCATGCGCGCCTTATCGCAGCCCATGCGCGAGGACAGCCCGCCCGCCTGGACGACACAAGAAAGATCGGCACGTCTTACGGTAGTCATACGGCAAAACACCTCCATCGGCATGCTCGAAACCCGGTGCACGAAGCAAAAATACAGCCGCCGAAATAGCGTTGCTACAAAAAGCTCGTACAAAAACAAAACAGCGCCTTTGCGGCACGCAGCAAGACCGCGAGCACAAAAGCGCTGGTAGCGTATGGCGGGAACGTATGTGAATCGAACACATCAAGACGTTTTGCACGCCTCGCAACGGTTTTGAGGACCGCGGAGCCCACCGGAGCCCATCCGTTCCCAAGTGCGGCGGTATTTTACCAAACCGAAACGGCTCCATCCCAAAAAGACGAACAAGAAGTTGCGGTGGAATAGTTCCTGTATTTGCTGCCAAAGCCTCAAATAGGAACTATTTCACCGCAACTGAGGAGGCGGGAGCGAGTGACCGGCCTAGCGCAGGGACCTCAGGCCGCCGGCGTCCTTGTCGAGTACCGTGAAGCGCACGGCATCCAGGTGCTCCAAGATGCTGATAGCACGTTTGCGTGACACACTCAGAGCCTCACGCAGCACGCTCGTGGTGGCAGCGCCGCCGGCTGCCTCAATGGCGGCGGCGACGAGCTCACGCGCATGGGCCTCGGCGGCGGCAGACAGGGCAACGTCACGCTCGACCTTCACGATGAAACGGTTGAGCGAAAGCTCGCGCAGGGCGCGCGTCATGGTGTCGCGATCGAGCTGCAACTGCTCGCCCACTTCGGGCAACGTCGGTGCATCGAGGCCGGCTTCGTCCAGCAAGGCAACGATACGTTCGCAGGCCTCTCGCACCACACGCGCCGCGGCGGCAGCGGAGTGCGGGTCGAATACCTCGGCACCCTCGGCGGCACACACGCCACGCGAGCAGCCCTCGGCAATCAGAGCCGCGGCAACGCCATCATCAGCGGCAGGCCACGCAGCATGGGCAACGGCGCCGGGTGTAAAGCCCGTCTCCTTGGGAGACGCCGCATGCATGGCTGACAGGGTCGCCGCCAGTGCATCCATCGCGGCGTCGAGCACCGCGGCATCCGCCAAGTGGTCCGCATCACCCACGGAAAGCTTGCGAACGGAGCCCTGCGCCACCAACCCGCGCAGTGCGGCATCGACCTCGCCGACACCAAGATCCAAAGCCTCGGCAACATCAACCGCCGTAACCGGCAGCATCTGCAGTGCCAGCCAAGCGCCCACACCGCCCGCGATATCGCCGGACTCAAGCGCCGCAAACAGTGCGAGCTCGCCGGCAGAAAGCTCGCGCGAGCGACGGCAGCGCGATAGCAGCACGCGCCCGCCGCCAATGAGCATAATGGGCGAATACGACAGCACCACGGCATGGTCTCCGGCACGCAGCGGCAGCGGCTCCTCAAGCGCACCTGCACGGTACGGGTCTCGCCCACCGCCATGGGGGCCTCGCCCTCCAAAAGCATGATGCGGCCAACGACCTCGGCCGTGCCGGCCATCACATGCACGCGCGCGCCCGACTCGAGCACACGCGGCTTGGCGCCCTCGCGGCCCAGGTAGGTGAACGTCATCATAAAGCGCAACGTCTGACCAAAGCGGTCCGCCACGCCCAGCATCTCACCGCGATCGAGCGCGGCGACACCATCGCCCACTAAATTGAGCGCCACGCGCTGACCGGGCAGCGCCTGCTGCGTGTCGCCATGCACTTGGATCCCGCGGACGCGACAGACCGTGCGCGACGGCAAAGCCATCAGTTCGTCGCCAACCGCAACCGGCGCATCGTGCAACGTTCCCGTCACGACGGTGCCGACGCCCTTGATCGTAAAGCAGCGGTCGATAGGCAGACGCGGCGCGGCATCGGTGAGCTCGGCACGGGCACGGCAAGCATCCCAGCAAGCGGCAACCTGCTCGTCAAGCGCAGCCAGTAGGTCATCGATCCCCGCGCCGGTCTTGGACGACACGGGCACGATCGGCGCGCCCGCAAACACGGTACCCGACAAAAAGTCATCGACATCGAGCTCGGCAAGCTCGGTCATCTCGGCATCGGCCAGGTCGCACATCGTCAGCGCCACCACCATATGCGTAACGCCCAGCAGCTCCAGCACATGCACGTGCTCGCGGGTCTGCGGCATCACGCCCTCGACGGCAGAAACCACCAGCACGGCCACGTCGATGCCCGTGGCGCCCTGCACCATGGCGCGCAAGTAATGCGCGTGGCCCGGCACGTCGACCAGGCCCACGATCTTGCCGCTCGGCAGCGCCAGCTCGCCAAAGCCAAGCTCCACGGTCATACCGCGACGGCGCTCAACCTCCAGACGGTCGGGATTCTTGCCGGTCAGCGCCTCGATCAGTGCCGACTTACCGTGGTCGACGTGGCCCGCCGTGCCAACGATAACGGGGCACTCCACCAGCGTCTGAACCTCACTCATCGAGCAATCGCCTTCTTAACGCATGCGGCAAGCGTCGACGCCGCCGTCTCGATATCACGGTCACCCACGAGCGTACGGACGTCAAACAAAATGCGATCGTGCGAGGTTCGCGTGACGACCGGCGTGTCGAAGTCCTGGACAAGCGAGCGCTTGAGCGCATCGACCGTCAGGCGCGCGTCAACAAGACGCACGGCAACGCACATGGTGGGCAGCTCGACGGTAGGCAGCGAGCCGCCGCCGGGAGTCGACGATTCCTCGACGATCTCCACCTGAACGACGCACGGGCAACCGGCCTTTTCGAGCCCGGCGACCATACGATCGCGCAGCTTACGGGCACGTCGCTCCAAATGAGCCTGCGGCAGCGTAAGCATGCTGAGCACCGGAATATCGCGATGGGCAACATCGGCGCCATCCATGTAGATACGCAGCGTGGCCTCGAGCGCCGACAGAGCCAGTTTGCCCGGACGCAGAGCGCGCATGAGCGGATGTGCGCCGCAGGCCTGGACCAGATCGCGACGGCCCATGATAATGCCCGCCTGTGCTGCACCGAGCAGTTTATCGCCCGAGCACGACACCAGATCGAGCCCTGCCGCGACCGAAGCCGGCGTGGGCTCCTCACCGCCGCGCACCAGGATGTCATCGGGCAAAAGCGCGCCCGAACCCTGGTCCTCGTAGAACAGCAGACCATGCTTGTGGGCCAGGGCGGCAAGCTCCCGAGAGCCCACTTCCTCGTGAAAGCCCTCGATGCGATAGTTGGAAGGATGGACCTTGAGGATCATGGCCGTATCGGGCGTGATGGCGCGCTCGTAGTCGCCCAGATGCGTGCGGTTGGTGGCGCCGACCTCGACGAGTTTGGCGCCCGAGGCCGCCATGACGTCGGGAATACGAAAGCTGCCACCGATCTCGACGAGCTCACCGCGGCTGACGATAACCTCTTTGCCCGCGGCATGGGTGGCAAGCACTAGCAGCACCGCGGCCGCGTTATTGTTGACGACCAGCGCGTCCTCGGCACCGGTAAGCGAGCGGATGAGCTGCGCGGCATGCTCCTTGCGCGACCCGCGCGAGCAGGTGTCCACGCTGTACTCGAGCGTGCTGTAGCCGCGCGCGACCTCGGCCACGGCCTTGGCGGCCGACTCCGCGAGCGGGGCTCGACCAAGGTTGGTATGGATAACCACACCCGTGGCGTTGACGGCGGGACGCAGGCTCGGCAGCGCGGAGCGATGCGCACGCCACTCAATGGCCGAGGCCAGTTCGCGCTTGGAACGCGGGGCGGCGCCGGCACGAATCGCGGCGCGCTCCTCATCGAGCTCGGCCGTGACGGCGGCATGCACCACCGCGTCGCAGGTCTCCCCGCCGCCTTCACAACCGGCCACTCTGCGAGCAGCTCGTTGACGGAAGGAATAGCGCGAAGGCGGGCGCGTACCTCATCGGACATGTTCTGGCTATCGCTCATGTGCGGCCTTTCAAAACCAAAGGTGAATCAATCATTCGAACGTCAAACTATCAGCCAATTCGATCGGCTGAGTCAATCAATCGCTATTATCCTCGCGCGCCGCGATCTTTTCCACACGAACGGCGTTTTCCTGGGTGAGCGCGGCACCCGTCAACGGGTCCCAGCGCAGCGGCGTATGGTCGAGCGGGCCCACGCCCAAGGCTTGAGCGCCACCGGCATCGGCGCCAAACGAACGCCCGCCGGGGGCGGCCGACGTAAAGATGCACGCCGGATGCAGATACGGCGTCGTCTCCACGCGCACGCGGTCGCGGCCCATATCGCTCACGAGTTCGACGATCTCGCCGTCGGCAATACCCATGCGAGCGGCGGCATCGGCATTCATCTGCACGGCATCCAGGTCCGATCCAGCCTCGGCGGCACCTTGAGCCGCAAGCCTGCGCGAGGTGTGCGACTCAAAGGGACGGTTGCCACTAATGAGGCGAAACATCCCGGGCCGGGCTCCACCATGGGCGCAATCCAGTTGGGCACACGACCCATGCCGACTCGTTCCCATACGTCGCTTGCCAGCGCAATTTTGCCGCCGGCAAGCGGAATCACCGGCTCTCCCGTGCGCGACGGCAGCGCCACGCCCGTATCGGCCCAGCCGCGCTCCTTGAGCTCGTCCAGATCGATCCCAAAAGGCGCCACCTGGGCAGCCGCCAGGTCGTCGGACGTAAAGTCGAAGCAATCGCCAACGCCGCAGGCCACAGCCAACCCGGCAAAGATCTCCCGCCCCGGTCTCGTGTCGTCATGCAAAATGGACAGCACGGCGTTGCGGTAGAACACGCGCGCATCGTTGGCGCCTGTCACCGTTCCCACGCCGCGGTCAGCCTCCAGATACGTCACGTCGGGCAGCACGAAATCAGAAGCACGCGCCGTCTCGGACCAGCGAATATCAATCGTCACGAGCAAGTCGAGCTGTTCCAGAATCGATAACCACGCCCCGGCGTTGCCATAGCCCGCGCCGGGATTGCTGGCGTAAACGATCAGCCCGCGCAGGTCCCCGGCCAGAATCGACTGACCGATGGTCGTGCACAGGCCGCGCACCGGATCGACCAGTGGATAGCGCTCGGACCCCAGCTTGGATATGCGCGACACCGGCGGCGTCGCAAAGCGTGCGGGATCAAGGTCGCCCAGCACAAGCGGTGTAGGTGGATTGAGCGCGCCGCCTGCGTGTCCGATGCAGCCCAGCAGCACATCGACCAGACAAATCGCGCGCGCGGTCTGGGTGCTGTTGGCATACGCGATGCCAATGCCGCCATGAAAGCCGGCGTCCACCACCGCAGCAGGCGCCGCGGCAGCTAGATCGCGCGCCGTGGCGGCGATCTCTGCGGCCGGCACGTCGCACATCGACTCAGCCCACTCGGGCGTCCAAGCACTGGCCGTCTGTGCCAGCTCGTCAAAACCCGTGGTATAGCGGGTCACGAACTCGTGGTCATACAGGTCCTCGGCAATCAAGACATGGGCAATACCCAACAGCAGCGCCAAGTCGCAGCCCGGGCGTACGCGCAGCCAGCGGTCGGCAAGCGCAGCCGAGCCACTGCGCCGCGGGTCCACGACAATGATTTTCGCCCCGCGCCGGCGTGCGTCATTCAAGGCGTCGACTGCCCCCATCGAAGACGAGTCCACCAGCGAACGCCCCAGATACATGATGCAATCGGTGTGCGCAAGGTCGGAGGCGGGACTATAGCCCAAGCTGTGCTCCCAACCGGTAAGTCGGCTTACCTCGCAGGCACCGTCGGCACCATACACGTTGGGCGAACCAAGCGCATGCATAAAACGATACGCCCAGTAGCGGTCGAACGAGGGCACGCCGAGCGTCATACCCAGCGCACGAGGCCCGCGCTCGTCAACAATGCCCAAAAGACGCTCGGCAATCTGCGCGAACGCCTCGTCCCACGAAATCACATCGAACCTCGAGCCATCTTGGCGGCGTCGCATGGGGTGCACAATGCGGTCGCGCTCGTCAAACGGCATTGCCAGGCGATGCCGTCCGCGGGCACACAGGGCACGCGCCGCGCACGGATGCCCCGGCACCGGCAACTCGGCCACCACACGCCCATCCTCAACATGGGCCGCAAAGGCGCAATCGGCATAGCATCCCCCGCATGTCGTCACTACGGAGCGACCATCACGCTTCACAGCAGATGCCATCTCGATTACCCCTTTCATCAGCCAAACACAACAGGCCAAAAGCCCGGCAACGAGCCCCAGACCCAAAAGCCTCCCGCACGGCAACGCCCCGCGGAGGCCCAACGTCAAACAGACGGTACCTTACGCCTCGGACTTCTTAGCGTAGATAAACCAGTAGCCGAGCGCGATCAGAACCGCGCCGCCCACGATGTTGCCCAGCGTGGCGGCGGACGTTAAACGCAATGCCCGCAGCGTTGAGCGCATCGGCGCCGGCGACGTCGGCACCATAACCGCATGCATGCATCACGGCACCCATGGGCAAAAAGTACATATTGGCAACGCAGTGCTCAAAACCGCAGGCCACAAAGGCGGCGATGGGCAGAAGAATGCCCACAACCTTATCGACCACGGTCTTGCCGGCGGTACCGATCCACACGGCCAGGCACACAAAGATGTTGCACAGGATGCCACGGAAGAAGATCGTCACCCAGTCGACCGTCACCTTGCCAGCGGCGACGCTCACCATGGAATTGGCGACCGCCTCGCCGTTGAGCTTGTAAATGCCGGCCATGTACACCAAAAAGACGATGAACAGGGCACCGACAAAATTGCCGACCCACACGACGACCCAGGCCTTGAGCATCTGGACCAGGGTGATCTTTTTTTACTCTTGAGCGCGCAGACCATAAGCGAATTACCGGTAAACAGCTCGGCGCCGCACACCAGCACCAGCACCAGGCCCAAGCAAAAGCACAGGCCGCCCACGACACGCTGAGCGCCCCAGCCCAGCGTGCTATCGCTCAAGAACACGGTAAAGAACAGGCCGCCGAAGGCAATGAACGCACCGGCGAACATTGCCAACAGAAAGGCCTTTGCGACCGGCAGGTTGGCCTTGGTCACGCCGGCGGCCTCGGTCTTGGCCTCGATCGCGGCGGGCGCCAGGCAATCGGGAGCGGGTACTCCACCTTGAATCTGCCATGTCAATCACTTCTTTCCTAATCAGCAGGGACAAGCGCTCCTATTGCTCTTGCCCCAAGCGGACAAAGTTGGAAAAGTCGTTGGCGGCCACGGCGTCGTACACGGCGTCGACGGCGTCAAAGACCTCCGGGGACATGGGGTTGTAAAACTCCGTATCGCCCGGCTGAATCCCAACGAAGACGATATCTTCGCACGATTGCTCGATTTCCTCGATCAGAATCGACAAAGGGAGCGAATGCGTGGTGAACATCGACTTGCGGGCCACATCGCGCTTATCGAGCAGGCGGATAGACCCGACGGGCAGCGCCATGTCGGCGGCATCGACCAAAACCAAACGCGGCGGACGCTCGCGCTTGACCTCGATGATGTCGTCCTCGGGCGTTTGGCCTCCGTCGATGGTGTACCAACCGGCGATGGGTGCGTCCTCCATCTTTTGGAGAGCACGGGGCCGGCGGCATCGTCGGCACGCAGCACGCTTCCCGCCGTGAGCACGATACCCGCAAACGGGGCGCCGTTCACACGTCCATCCACAACGTGACCCATTACTGCAACCTTCCCGTCAGATACACGCCCGACACATCGCGCACGCGCTCCACCAAATCGTGAAATTTCATTAAGAACGCGACCTGCTGGGCATGCAGGCCAAAGTCGTCATCGAACACCGAGATGCCGGCCTTGGCAGAACCGCGAAAACCACGCTCGTCGAGCAGCGCATCACAGGCCTCGAGCAGCGACGGCACCGCCGCCTTGTCGAGCTGGCACTCGCCAAAGGAGCGGATGGCCTCGAACTTGGTCTTGGCCTCCCCCTCCGGCAACGCGTCGATAAGCGTATAGAACACATCCACCGGCACCGACAGGCGCGGCTCAAAGCAATCGAGCACGCCGGTGTGGTGGCCCACGGCGAGCGTGTAGTACAGCACGTCGCAGGCCTCCTGGGGAACGTCTTCCTCGGTCTCCACAAACTTACGCGTGAGCTCGTAAAAGACCACCTGGTCGGGCGCATGGCCCAGGCAGGGGTCGGCGACGCCCTCGGCGGCCTCGTCGCTTGCGCGCGAGGCATCGCCAAAGGAGCCGCCGAGCATACCGGGGCCCGCAAAGTAACCAGAGCGGTCCGTGAGCTCCATCTAGCGACCTCCGGCCAGCACCAGATCCTGCAGCGCCGAGTACACCTCGACGCGGCGCGGATCGTCCTGCTTGTCGATGAGCAGCGCCATGGCACCGCGGATATCGCCCTTGGGCGCGCTCTCAAGCGTATCCATAAACTCGTTGGCCAGGTCGCGGCCGTAACGGTAGCCGCTCATGGCGCGAGCTTCGCGCTCGATGGCAACGCGCAGCTTGTACGGCACACCGGGGTGCAGGATATCGGCCTGCTCGCCGGCGGCCTCCACCGTGGTCTCGGCATGGAGCTTTTGGTCCAGCAGACCGAGCGCCATGGCAAAGCCGTAGATGGTCTGCGCGGGGCTGGGCGGGCAGCCGGGGATGTAGACATCGACCGGCAAGATCTTGTCCGTGCCGCCCCAGACGCAGTAGTTATCGTAGAAGATGCCGCCGGTGCAGCCGCACGCGCCATAGGACACCACAATCTTGGGATCGGGTGCGGCCTCAAAGGCGCGCAGGGCCGGCATGCGCATGGCACGCGTCACGGCGCCGGTGTACAGCAGCACATCGGCGTGACGGGGCGAGGGCACGACCTTGATGCCAAAGCGCTCGACGTCGAAGACGGGCGTGATGGAACCGAAGATCTCGATCTCGCAGCCGTTGCAGCCGCCGCAGTCGACACGGTAGACGTACACCGAGCGTTTGATCTTCTTAAGAAGGGTCGCCTTGGCCTTCTCGATGCTCTCGTCGAGCTCGATCTTGGTCGGGCGGTACTGGAGCCGCTCGGGCAAAAGCGTGGGTTCGGCCATGGTTACTCCTCCTTCGTTTCAAAATCCATGATGATGCCCTCGACCGGTGCCGGACCGGCGGGAATCTCGGGCGCATCGGGGTTGAGCTCGCGGTCGATATACTCCGGGTTCACGCCGTGGCCGCCCAGATACTCCATGCCGGGGCCCTGGGGCTCACCGGACGCAAGCGTCTCGTTGGCAGCCATGCCGTGCGCGTTGCCGGTCTTTACGGCCGAGGCGGCGCGCAGGGCGTCGAGCTCGCGCTTGCACTCCTGGCACATACCGACGGTACGGGCGGCCTGCTCGGCCTCCATGCCGCCGGCCTTTTGCAGCAGGCGCTTGGCGTAGTCGATCTCCTTGTGCGGGGCAAACGGCTTGCCGCAACGCGAGCAGTGCTCGAGCGTATAGACGCTCTTGCTGGTGAGGTCGTCCTTGCTCATGACGGCCAGCTCAAACTCCTCGGTAAGCTTGATGGCCTCCATGGGGCAGGCTTCCTCACAGCGACCGCAGAAGATGCAGCGGCCGTAGTCGATCGACCAGGTAATGGTATCGGCCGCAAGGTCGGTGTCCATGCGAATGGCATCGGCCGGGCACGCCACGCCGCAGGCACCGCAGGCGATGCAGAGCTCGGCATTGTGCTCGGGCTTACCGCGCATGTCCTTGTTGGTGGGGAACGGCGCAAACGGGTACTTGACCGTCGCGTCGCCGGCCTTGGCGTTAACCTTCCAAAGCTTCAGCATATTAGAGCGCCTCCTCATCGAGCGGAGCGGCCATGGTGCCCTCGCCCGCGAGCGGCGACTTGTCGCGCCAGACGTTCTCGAACTGCTCCTTGTCGAGCACGTGGTCGCGCTTGGCGGCGACATCGGTCACCGTCACGCGGTCGGTGCAGGAGTAGCACGGGTCGAGCGAGCCGACGATCAGCGCCGCGTCGCCCACGGTGTTGCCGCGGAACATGTAGCGCAGGACCGGCCAGTTGCTGTACGTGGCGGCCTTGGCGCGCCAGCGGTAGCACTTCTGGTTGTTGCCGAGCATGGCCCAGTGCACGTCCTCGCCGCGCGGTGCCTCGGTGGCGCCGATGGCGTACTTGTGCGGGGTGTACTCCCAATCCGTAGTGAGGATGGGGCCCGACGGGCAGTTCTCGAGCATGGTCTCGATCATGTCGATCGAATAGTAGACCTCCTGGATGCGAACGGCGGTACGGCCGAAGGCATCGCAGGTGTCTGCCGTGGCGGCGTGCATCTTTTGGACATCCGGATCGGCGTAGCCATCGAAGGGATGGTCAAAGCGCACGTCGCGGGCATAGCCAGAGCCACGCATGAGCGGGCCGACCGGCGAGAAGTCGCGAGCGATCTTGCGGTCCAGAATGCCGATACCGCTCGTACGCTCGATAAAGTTGGGCGTGGAGAGCAGCATGTCGACGAGTTCCTGAACCTCGGAGCGCAGCTGGTGGATGGTCGTGAGCGTGGAGAGCTTCTGCTCGGCCAAAATGTCGCGACGCACGCCGCCGATCACGTTGAGGCCGTAGGTCTTGCGGTGACCGGAAAGCTTCTCGGCCAGGTCCATGGACTTCTCGCGGACGCGGAAGAACTGCTGGAAGCCGGAGTCGAAGCCCGTGTAGTGCGATGCCAGGCCAATGTTGAGCAGATGCGAGTGCAGACGCTCGACCTCGAGCATGATGGCGCGGATGTACTGGGCGCGCGGCGGGACATGAATGCCCTGGGCGCGCTCGACGGCCTCGGCATAGGCCACCGAGTGGGCGCAGCCGCAGATGCCGCAGATGCGGTCGGCGAGGAACGTCACGGCGTCATAGTTCAGGCGCGTCTCGGCGACCTTCTCCATACCGCGGTGCACGTAGAACAGACGGTAGTCGGCGTCGACGATCGTCTCGCCCTCAACGAACAGGCGGAAGTGGCCGGGCTCGTCGGAGGTAATGTGCAGCGGGCCCATGGGGACGAGCGTCGTCTCCTTGCCCTTGGTATCGGCCAAGAACTCGTAGTTTTCCATGTCGCTCGCGGGAGCGGGACGGAAGCGGTAGTCCATGGAGTCCTTGCGCAGCGGGTACAGGCCGCTGGGCCAGTCATCGGGCAGCACCAGGCGGCGACGATCGGGCAGACCCTCGGGGATCAGGCCAAACATATCGCGCAGCTCGCGCTCGCCCCACACGCAGGCGGGGACGAACGGCGTCACGGACGGGAACGTCATCTTGGCGGGGTCGACCTCGGCACGCACGGTAACCCAGCCGGGGTCCTCCCCCTCCATGGAGATGACGTAGTACACGGCGTAACGGCCGCACAGGCTGCGCTCGTCGTTGCCGACAATCACAGGAATCCAGCCGTAGCGCTCGTAATACAGGTAGTGGACGGCCTCGGGCAGACGGTCCAGCTTGACGGTGATCGTCAGCTGGTCCTCGCACTGCCATTCGACCTTCTCGATAGCGCCCGGCACTGCAGCACGCAGGGCCTCGACGTGGCTTTCGCAGCGACGAGCGTAGTCCTTCTTTTCAGGTTCTGCCATGGTGCTAATTCACCTCACTTGTCTTGGTCTGGGAACTGAACACCATGCGGTAGAGAGGGGCCTCGTGGAGCTCTTCGACGCTCTGGTTCAAAACGACGGACGTTGCATCCTCGACGCCGCTCGTGATGGCGACCGGGGTGGCGATACCGAACCACATGACCACGATCGCGAGGGCGATCTCGGGGATGATCATGAGGGCGGGCACCTCGTGGCGCTTCATGCCCTCGGGCGCCTTGCCGAAGATGGACTTGAGCGCGATGCCGGTAAGGGCGAAGTACACGCCGGTGAGGCCGATGGCCACGAGCACGACCACCCAGATGGGACCGGACTGAACGCCGGCCACGAAGGTGAGGAACTCGGAGATGAACAGGGCGAACGGCGGGAAGGCGGCGAGTGCGAGCAGGGCGATGATGGTGAGCGCTGCCGTGACGGGAGCGATCTCGACGACGCCCTTGATCTTGTTCAGGTCGCGGGTGTGGTAGATGTGCTGGATGTTACCGGCCATGCAGAAGGCGAGCGCCTTCGTGAAGCCGTGGAAGATGCAGTGCAGCAGGCAGGCGGCGATACCGAGCGGGCCACCGATACCCAGGCACAGCGCGACCACGCCGACGTTGTCGACGGAGGAGTACGCGAAGCGGCGCTTGATATCGTCCTGCTTGAAGATGCACAGGGCAGCCACCAGGATGGACAGCGTGCCCAGGATGAGCAGGAGCGTTCGCGGATAGGTGTCGCCCACCGTGATGATGGACAGGGAGTAGAAGCGGATGATCACCAGCATGGCGCACTTGAGCAGCACGCCCGAGAGCAGCGCGGAGACCGGGCTCGGAGCCTGGGAGTGCGCGTCGGGCAGCCAGGTGTGCATGGGGAACAGGCCCGCCTTGGTGCCGAAGCCGATGACGATGAACGCGAACGCGAGGCGCACGAGCATCGGGTCGAACTGGTCGGCGTAGGGCATGATGGAGGTGAGGAAGGCGGCCTCATGCGCGTTGGGCATGATATCGGCGGCGTTCGCGTAGATGAGCAGCGTGCCGAACAGGCCGAAGGCCACACCGGCGGTGCAGACCATCGCGTACTTCCAAGACGCCTCGAGCGCCTGCTTGTTCTTGTAGATGCCCACGAGGAACACGGTCGACAGCGTAGTGGCCTCGACCGCCGCCCAGGTGAGGATGATGTTGTTGGACAGGCAGGCGAGCAGCATCGTGAAGACGAACAGGCTGAACAGCGCGTAGTACTGCTTGGTGCGCTCGGCCGGCATGGTCTTCTCCTCGATATCGATCTTGATATAGGAGATGGAGTACACGCCGGTGATGAACCCGATGATGCCTACCAGAAGGACGAAGATCGACGAGAGCGAATCGAGATGGAGCCACAGGCCCAAAGCGTCGATATTCTGCCCGCTCGAGAGCATGGTTCCCGCGGTGACGACCGAAAGGACAAGGGTCGCCGCGACGGAGATGGTGTTGAGCCCCGCGAAGACGTTGTAGGACGTCGTCTTGGGGAGCGCAGCCATAATCAGGGAGAACACGAGAGGACAAGCGAGCAGGGCGACCGTCAGCATTGAAACATCCATGGCCTACCCCTTCAATTCGGTCAGGTCGTGGGAGTCGAGCGACTTGGTGTCGTTCCAAATCCTCACGACGACGGCGGACATGATGATGACGGCGAAGATGGCGTCGGTGGCGATGCCGATCTCGATGATCTCGGGGGCCGTGGGCGCGAGCAGAGCGAGCGTCACGTGGCTACCGTTCTCCATAAGGCAGTACCCGAAGATCTGCTTGAGGATGTTGCGCTGGGAGATGATGCACGTGAGGCCGACGAAGAAGTGCGCGAAGCTGATGGCGAGGCCGGAGTGGCCACCTCAGCGGTGGGCAGGCTCAGGCGCGTGACCACCGCGAAGCAGACGGCCACCTCCAGACCGGTGAGGATGATGGTCCAGGCCGGCTTGATGGAGGAGGTCAGCGTGCTATCGGCAGGCGAACCCATCTTCTTGTAGGCACGGTTGAGAATGAACGGAACGAGGATCACCTTGGTGACGAAGGCCGACGCGGCCCACATGAGAAGCTCGGTGGCACCGGTGGTGAGGCCCAGGGTGAGCAGCACGCCCACCAGGACAACCGACTGGATCGCGTACCACTTGATGGCGGACGGGATGGTCTTCGAGACGACCACCATGGTGGAGGTCACGATCAGAAGACCGCCCAGGATATTGACTAACGAATAACCCATGTCCTACCTCCTAACCCATCCAACTAGAGGACAGAGGACCGGCGACGACGACCATGATCATGAGGACGACGAACACGAACGCCATGGCGCGCGGAAGGGGCTGGCCGGCGGCCACGGTCTCGCTCGGCTCACCGGGCAGGACCTTACCCATCCAACGCAGGAACCATGCGAAGGTGGCGACGGTCTCGACGACCATGACGCACACGAGGACAAAGATGACCGTGTTGGTAGCACCAACCGCAAAGCCACCGGAAATGATCTGGAACTTGGAAAGAACGTGCTCATGGGGGCACGCCGGCGATAGCGGTCGCGGCGACCGCAAAGCCCACGCCCGTGACCGGGTACTTCTTCATGAGGCCCTGGATCTTGGGCAGCATACGGGTTCCCAGCGTGAAGCTGAGAGAGCCAGCGATGAGGAAGAACAGGGTCTTGGTGAACGCGTGGTTGAAGATGTGCTCGACGGCGCCGTTAAACGCCATCTGGCTTCCGAACACGGAGAGGCCCAGGCCAAAGAACACGTAGGCGAGCTGCGCGATCGTCGAGAAGGCGAGCAGGCGCTTCATATCCTTCTGGGGCAGGTACATGAGGAAGCCGAAGAGCATGGTCACGACGGAGTCGATGATGGCGACCCAACCGACGATCTCGGGGATATCGCCGGCGCTCGCAAGAGCGCGGGCGAACACGCACACGCCGACCTTAACCATGGACGCGCCATGAAGGTAGGCGGAAACGGGCGTGGGGGCCTCCATTGCGGAGGGCAGCCACATGTAGAGCGGGAACTGGGCGGACTTGGCCCAAGCAGCGAACAGGATGAGCAGCAGCACGACGGTCTTCATACCGGAATCGAGCTGGGAGATCGCGCTCAGCGCAAACGTGCCGGTTCCGGCGAACAGGAAGGCCGCGCCGATGTAGAGTCCCAGAGCGCCGATATGGGTGATGATGAGCGCCTTCATACCGGCCTTCTTGGCCGTGGGCGTCATGTAGTAGCTGATGAGGCCCCAGGAGCACACACCGGTGATCTCGAAGAAAACGAGCTGGCCGACGATGGTGGAGCTGTAGGCGAGACCGGCCATGGCGCCGATGAACGTGGAGAAGTACACGTAGAAGCGACGACGGGGCGCGTCGGGATGCTCCTTATTCTTATCGCTCATGTACGGGAACGAATAGATGACGACGAGCAGGCCGATAGCGACGAACGCGGGTGCGAGCAGCGTGCTCATCCGGTCGAATATGAAGCCCATGACCAAGGTCTGGCCCATACTCGCCCAGGTTACATCGACCGCGTTCATGCCGTTTCCGGCAAACGTCGCGGCCAAGCCAACGGAAGCGACCGTGGCGATGCCGCCGGCAAAGGCGCAGATCCATTTAGCGTAGGGACGCGGCAGCATGACGATGAGCAGGGAGCCCAGCATGGGGACGGCGATCGCCACCATGGCAAAGAGGGACAAGCTCGATTCGATTGACATAGTTTCTCCCTTCTCCCTACACGCCTACGACGACGAAGACGAACGCGAGGACCGCGATGCCGACGACGGCCCAGGTCTGGTTACCGAGCACCTTGAAGCGCGAACGGGAAACGGAGTTCTCGAGCACGCCGCAGACGACGAAATCGACCAGGCACTTGACGAGGAAGACGACGGCGCCCACGAGAGCGGTGACGCCGATGGTCGCGGGCTCTCCCCAGGGGATGAAGATGGAGGTGAACCAAGCGACGACCACGACCTGCTTCATGCCCATGGCGAGCTTCATCATGGCCAGGGACGGGCCGGAGAGCTCGGCGAGCGGGCCCTCCTGGAGCTCCTGCTCGGCTTCGGCCTGATCGAACGGAAGCTTGCCGAGCTCCATGTAACAGGCGGCCGCGAAGGCGACGCCGGCGAGGATAACGGCGACGACGCTCGAGACGTTGCCCGTAACGATGTGCTGACCCATGGTCGCAATGTCCGTGGAGCCGCACACGATGGCGACGGTGAACAGCGCGATGAGCATGGACGGCTCGATGAGCACGCTCATGAGGAGCTCGCGGATACCGCCGAAGCCCGCGTAGGCGTTGGAGGAATCCACGCCGGACAGCGCGAAGAAGAAGCGGGACAGCGCGAGCGCGTACATGATGGTGATGGCGTCACCAAAGACGGGCATGGGGCTCTGGAGCGTGAACATGGGCAGGCCCATGGCGAGCATAAACGACACCGCGAGGAACAGCGGCGGCATGATGCGCAGCACGAAGCTCGAGTCGGAACTCACGGACTCGGGACGCGCCATGAGCTTCGCGAGGTCCCGGTAATCCTGAAGGATGGACGGACCGCGGCGATTGTGCATCTTCGCGCGAATCACACGGGCGAGGCCGGAGAAGAAGGGCGCGACCAGCATGACCACGAGGCCCTGCGCCATCGCAAGAACGATGTTCATAATATCCTCTCCCCCTCTAGACCATGACCACGGCGAGCACGAGGAAGACCACGAGCGCCGCGACGATGTAGCAGATGTATACGGAGTAGTTGCCGCCCTCGATCTTGGAGGCGAGGCCGGCCAGCTTGTCGGCACCCTCGCTCGGTGCATCGACCAGGAAACGGTCGGGCAGGGGCTCGACGCCCTGGGCGACACCGGTGAGCTTCTGGAACACGTGCGCGATGGACCAGCAGATCTTGGTGCATACCTCGCGCAGGGTGTAGAGCGGGCCCATGAAGAGCTCTACGTCGGACGCGAAGCTCGTGGCGACGACGGGCATGTGCTCGTTGGGCTCGTAGCCGCACGCCCAAGGGTCGGTCTTCTTAGCGGGGGCCTTGGCGCCGAGGCAGGACCTCAACGCGAACGCGAGGCCGGTGAGGACCACGAGCGCGATGGCGATCGCGGGGGTGGAGGTGGCGGCACCGGAAATCTCGTTCACGAGAGACACGCCCGAGGTGGCTGTGACGGCGGAGCCGGCAAGCACGCTCTGGGCGACGTCGCCCAGAACCGGGGCGATGACCGGGGAGCCGATTCCCAGTACCACGCAGATGGCCGCGAGGAGCATCTGCGAGAACAACATCGGAGCCGGGGACTCCTTGGCGTTCGCGGCCTCCTGGGAACGAGGGCTGCTCGCGAACGAGACGCCGTAGGCCTTCACGAAGCACGTGACGGCCAGGGCACCGGTGATGGCGAGGGCGGCCGCGGAGGCGACGGCGAACACCATGACGACCGGGTCGGAGAGCGTCGAGATGTTGAACAGGGACTGGTAGGTGAACCACTCGGAAACGAAGCCGTTGAGCGGCGGGATGGCCGAGATGGCAAGGGCACCGATGAGGAAGCAGACGGCCGTGACCGGCATGCGGCGGAACAGACCGCCCATCTTCTCCATGTTGCGCGTACCCGTGGCATAGAGCAGGGAGCCCGCGCCGAGGAACAGCTCGCCCTTGAACATGGCGTGGTTGAGCGTGTGGTAGAGGGCGGCCATGAGCGCGATCGTCGCGATGACGTCGTTGCCCAGGGCGTGCGCCGTCATGGACGCGCCGACACCGAGCAAGATGATGCCGATGTTCTCGACGGAGTGATAGGCAAGCAGGCGCTTGATGTCGTGCTCGTGGAGGGCGTAGACGACACCCAGGACCGACGAGATGGATCCGAAGACCAGGACCATGAGGCCCCACCAGAGCTGGACGCCCGAGGCGGAGAGCAGGTCGAGACCGACCTTGAGGATTCCCAGGATGCCGATCTTGATCATGCCACCGGACATGAGGGCGGACACGTTGGACGGCGCCTCGGGGTGCGCCTGGGGCAGCCAGGAGTGCAGCGGAATGATACCGGCCTTCGCGCCAAATCCGAAGAACGCGAGGACGAAGCACGCGGAGGAGACGGCGGGTCCAAAGTCATGCGTACGGAAATCACTGAAGCTGAAGGAACCGCCCACGCCGTTGGTCATGAGCAGGAAGCTCGCCATGATGAGAACGAAGCCCACGTGCGCGATGACGAAGTAGAGCCAACCGCCCCTAATGGAGTTCTTGTTCTCCTCGATAACGACAAGGAAGTAGCTCGTAAGGGACATGAGCTCAAAGGCGACCAGGAACCAGAACACGTTGTCGGCGGTGATGACGAGCATCATCGAGGCGACGAAGGTGTTCATAAAGAAGCCGGCGCGCCCGACCTTGCCCGGGTACTCGTCGAAGTAGGACAGACCGTAGATGAAGCCCGCAAAGGCGAGAATCGAGATGAGGACCACGATCAGGCCCGCAAGGCCGTTGAGCAAGAGCTCGAGACGGGCGAACGGGAAGAAGAAGACCGTGTTGAGGGACGAAACGTCGCCAAGCACGGCCTCGAGGCCCGCGATGAACGACAGCACGGCCGCGACGGCGCCGATCAGGCAGCCGGCGGTCTTGGCGGCGTTGTCGGCCTTAATCAGCAGAACCGAGGCGAGCGCACCGATGCACGAGACGGCAAGCGATGCGATAAACAGCGTCATGCTATCCATTGTTTACGCTCCCTTCTGCTTTCTCGGACAGACCCTGGGCCACAGCGGTAACGTCGACGACCGGACCGTTTTCGATCGAGCGCAGGCGCTTGGCCTCGTCGAGCTCGCGATCGGCCGCGCCGCCCATGACGGTCAGCGCCTTGGTGGGGCACGCCGCCACACAATGCGGACCGTCCGGATCGAAGGCGCACAGGTCGCACTTAACAGCGCAGGTGTACTGGCCGGGAGCCCACGTAAGCAGGCTGCTCAGGGACTTAGGATACGAAGGCGTCGGGTCGCACATGCCTGCGACGCCGGCGATAGACGTGCCATCGGGATGGATGGCTCCGAAGGGACACGCGATGGCGCACAGCCTGCACCCGATGCACTCCCTGTTCCTTGACGTGGATGCGATCGCCATCGTGCTCGATGGCATTCACCGGGCAAACCTCGGCGCAGCGGGCACCCTCGCAATGGTGGCAGGCAAGGGCGGCCGAAATACCGCCGGTCTTCACGAGCGCCAGACGCGGCGTATCCTGAAGACCCTGCATCCGGTGGGCGTCGGCACAGGCGGACTGGCATGTTCCGCAGCCGATGCACCTCTCCGGGTTGATGTCGATGAAGCGGTTCATCCCCACTTCCTTTCAAAATAACGGGCCGGGCTCCCGAACGTCGGGACGCCCGGCCCAAATAGCCAACGAGAACGGGACTACACGATTTGGTTCACGTGCGTCTCGTCGTCGAACTTGGCGGCGCCGGGCTCAATGTCCTGGGGAGCGGCGGCGTCCACCAGAGCCTGCTTGAGCTCGGTGTACTGACGCTCGACCTCGCCCTCGGCCCAGACCTGGTCGGCGATAGCGTCGACCTGGCAGGCGGAGAACTTGTCCTCGGGCGTATGCGAGACCGGGTCGACCTTGTGCATGGTCAGCTCGTTGCACTTGCCGATCCACCACTGGTAGGTCATATAGACCGTGCCCTTGTTGATGCGGTCGCTCACGTCGGCGCGGCTGTATACCTGGCCGCGGCGGCTGTGGATCGAGACGATGTCGCCGTTCTTGATGCCGCGTGCCTGGGCGTCCGCGGGATTCATGCGGACAAAGCCGGGCTCGTCGGCAAGCAGTGCCAGCGTCTTGCAGTTGCCGGTCATCGAGCGGCAGCTGTAGTGGCCGACCTCGCGGACGGTGCACAGGATGAGCGGGTACTCATCGTCGGGAAGCTCGGAGGGCGCCTCCCAGTCGTGTGCCATCAGGTTGGCGCGGCCGTCCTTGGTGGTGAACTTGCCACCAGCGAACATGTCGGGCGTACCGTGGTCGTTCACATCGGTGCTCTTGACGGGCCACTGGGCGTAACCGCCCTCGGGAGCCATCTTCTCGTAGGTCGCGCCCACAAAGTTGGGGCACAGGCTAATGCACTCGTTCCAGATCTGCTCGGTGTTGTCGTAGTGCATGGGGTAACCCATACGCGTAGACAGGTCCGCGAAGATCTCCCAGTCGTGACGGCACTCACCCTTGGGCGGAACGGCAGCGTCAAAGTGCTGGAAGCTACGGTCGGATGCGGTAAAGACACCCTCGTGCTCGCCCCAAGAGGTGGCAGGCAGGATGACGTCGGCGAGCATGGTCGTCTGCGTCATAAAGATGTCCTGGCAAATGAACAGATCCAGCTCGGAGAGCGTCTTGCGCATGCCGGCCGAATCGGGCTCGGTCTGCACCGGGTCCTCGCCGTAGTTGTAGAAGCAGTGCACCTTGCCCTCGTCGACCAGGTGACCCAGGTCGGTGAGCTTGTAGCCCTCCTCGAGCGGGAGCTTTTCCTCGGGCACGCCCCAAGCCTTGGCAAACTTGGCACGCACTGCGGGGTCAGTGACTTTCTGGTAGCCAGGGTACAGGTTGGGCAGCATGCCCATATCGCAGGAGCCCTGGACGTTGTTCTGACCGCGCACGGGCGCGAGGCCGGAATTGGGTTTGCCGATCTGGCCGGCAACGCAGGCGATGGAGGCGATGGTGTGCACCGTCTTCAGGTTCTGCTTCTGCTGGCATACGCCCATACCCCAGCCAATGATGGCAGAGGGCTTCGCCGTGGCGTACATCTCGGCAGCTTGGTGGATCAACGCGGGCTCGACACCCGTGATGTCCTGTACGGATTCGGGAGTGTAGTTCTTGATGGTCTCCCACCATTCGTCAAAGCCGTTCGTGTGCTCGGCGACGAATTCCTTGTCGTAGAGGCCATCGTTGACCAAGCAGTTGGCAAAGGCGTTGAGGAACGCAACGTTGCAACCGTTCTTGATCGGAAGGTAGATATCGGCGATACGCGCAGTTTCGATATGGCGCGGGTCGGCGACGATGATCTTGCAACCCTTTTCTTTGGCTCGCACGATACGCCTTGCGACGATGGGGTGCGAATCGGCAGGGTTATAGCCGAAGAGGAAAATGCAGCCCGCATCCTCCATACCGGGGATGGAGCATGACATGCAACCTGAACCAACCGTGTCCATCAGACCGAGGACAGTAGGGCCGTGTCAAGTACGGGCGCAGTTGTCCACGCTGTGGGTGCCGATGCACGCACGCGTAAACTTCTGCATGACGTAGTTCGCCTCATTGCCGCCGCCTCGCGAAGAGCCGGTGGTCATGACAGCGTTAGGACCATATTCGTCAATTATGGCCTGCATCTTAGATGCGGTGAAATCCAGTGCCTCGTCCCAGCTTACGCGCTCAAGATCCGCGCCCTTAGTGCGGCGGATCATCGGGTGCAGTACGCGAGGAGTCAAGATCTTGGTGTCGTTGATGAAGTCATAGCCGCTTATGCCCTTAAGGCACAGCTCGCTCTGGTTGGTGATGCCGTTGAGCGGTTCGGTACCCACGACCTGGCCGTTTTGGACCAAGAGGTTAAACTGGCAACCGGCGCCGCAATACGGGCAGATCACTTTATGCTTCTCCATGACACCCTCCTTCCTTTCTCTGCTACCGAATGCTCGGTACTTATTTGACAATCATTGGGCCTGTCGCCCCAACACTTACGCCTCGTTTTCGATGGTGGCGCGGGCACGCTCGGCAGTGAGTTCCGCCAGACGTTCCTCATCCACCAAGGTGAGGCCCTTGGTCGGGCACGCCTCGGCACACGCCGGACCGCCGGGACGGTCCACGCACAGGTCGCACTTGAGCACGAAGCTCTTAGTCTGCGAACCCACGCGCACGTCGCCCATCAAGACGGGGACCTGCGTGGTCGCCACGCTCACGGCGCCAAAGGGGCATGCCATGACGCAGCTCTTGCAGCCGATGCAGTTGTCCTCGTTGACGCCGATACGATGGTTCTTTGGATCAAAGAACAAGGCGCCCGTAGGACAGGCCTTCGCGCATGGAGCGTCCTCGCAGTGGTGACATGCCACCGGTGCGGAGATCTCGTACGTACGCGTCACGCGCAGGCGCGGTGCAGCGATGTTGCCGGGAATATCGTGTGCCTCGATGCACGCCGCCATACAGGTTTGGCATCCAATGCAGCGTGAAGAATCAGCCACGACTCGTTTATTGCCCATGTTGTTCACTCCCTCCTGAATCCCATGCCGGAGAGACCCTGTCGACGTTGTCCCAAGCCGCCCGTGGCCTGGCATCGACGTATCGAGCGCATGCGGCGAAACAGGCACTTCGATAGAGTTCCTCCAACGATATACAGGCTAAATATACGCAGTTGCAGCTGGCAAACTTGAGCATAGGCCCTGCAATACGAGTGTATTGCAGGGGTTTTGGCAGGTTGGAATTATTCTCTAGAAGCTATAAAGGTGAGTGTATTACATGCGTACGCCTCTGAGATTTTTACGCGCTCTCATTTTTGATGTACTACGCTTGTATTCGTCTTAATGGTTATTTACTTGAGTGAAATAAAGTAATGGTTATAAGATTCTAAGAGGTCGGCATATGCCGCATTAGACCGACTATATTGCACGCTAGCTAAGGGAGGGCAGTGATGTCATCGACGCAAAAACGAGCCATCCTGCAGGTGCGCATTCGCGAGGAAGACAAGCAGCATGCCGAGCATCTCTACGACGCCATGGGCACATCGCTTGCCGAGGCCGTTCGCCTTTTTGTCGCGCAGAGCATTTTGATGCGCAAGCTTCCCTTTCAGCCGGTCGCCGTGCGCTCAAAGGACGGCACCGCCGCCTATGGATCGCTCAAAGCATATGGAGACCCCAATCGCCGCTCCAAGGAGCGCAATGCCTGGATTGAGTACCTTGCTACAGAAAGCGACGATTCGATTTTGGGTCCCGAGGAAGTAGATATCCATGAGTAGCACCATCATCGACGAGACCGTCATCCTACGCTACCTGCTCGACGACGACGAGGTCCTGTCGCCGCGCGCCGCCAAAGGTCATCGCCACGCGCACCGCTCGCGTTTACCCCGAAATCATCACGCGCGTCGTGGTTACGCTGCGCGACGTCTATAAGGTTCCCCGCGTTGAAGTTGCCGCGGCCTTGAAAAGGCTGCTCGATGACGTCATGGTCGACGAGCCCACCGTTGTCACCCTTGCCGTCAAACTCTTTGGCAAGACCCATATGGACTTTACCGACCGCCTCCTCGCGGCCCGAACCGCCATCTACAACGATGATGTCGTGAGCTTTGGCAAGCCCATCATCCAAGGCATGATCGATTACCGCCGTAAACGCCAAACCGCAGCCGAAGTCCGCGACCGCGCCGCCGAAGCCCGCAGCCGAAGCACCGACGCCCGCGGCCACAGCACCGACTCCACCATCGACAAGCTCCGCCACCGCCCCCGCAGCTAACCCCATCCCTAAGTTGCGGTGAAATACGGACTGTTTCATGCCTTTAAAGGCCTCAACAGTCCGTATTTCACCGCAACTTATTGAAGGTGGACCGCGAACGATTTCGCTATCGGGATTCGGCGTAGGGTTTTGTTGTCGGAATGCCGTAGCCGCGCATCATGGCACCGAACGATTCTACGTCGTAGGTGTCCGAGAGTTTGAAATGAATGACGTTGTGGCCCATGGCGCGAAGGTTCGCGTCGCGCATGAGGGCCGCTCGATACGTTTTTGCCGCCGCCTGCTCTGGATCATTTTGAGCTTCGTCTTCAAACTTGCCTAGCCCATGCAGCTCTGCCAGCGTCCATGAGCCGCCTGGCATCTGCCAGCCATAATCTGCTAGATAATAGCCAGCGTTTCCCGGTCGCGTTATCTCAACTTGAAGCTCGGGCGCGGCAACCCCAGCGAGAATCATCGCTGCTCTCGCCTCAGACTCGCCGCCATTGTCTGACCTGCCGTCCATATACTCAAAAACGTCAAAAGCACGCGCGATGCCATGCAACCCTCGGCAATTTGCCTGCGCATATGCTCGCAGTTCTTCGCGTTCGACATCGTACTCACGGGCCAAGCCATCGACAAAGCCCAGCGCATAGCGAAAGGCGCTCGTTCGGGCGATATCAACAACCGTTCGACACGGATCCGTCAGTGTAAACAGACCTAGCCGCCACACTTCGCCCGCCCGCCAGCGCTTGTATTCAACGAACTCGTACGTATCACGCCTTGTAGACCGTGGCAGCAGTACTTGCACTTTATCCAGAAGCGTATACGCCGAGCCGATGCCGTAGAGCAGCGCTGCTGTCGATCCGCAAAACACAGCATCCGGTTCAACGACCGCAATAGCGGATGCCAGCTGAAAGATGCGATCTTCAACCCCAAGATTATTCCAATAGACCGGATCCGCATACACGTGGTTGTAAAGACGAAGCATGAGCTCTCCTGCATAAGCTCACGCGCACGGCGTTCATCCCAAGGATCAATTGTTATAAGCAGCTGTCCATCTTGATGAATTCCAACGGCCGAGAATAGCATCCTTGCATATGACTGCGGAAAATGTTTGCCTTTATCGAGCATGGCCAACCCCATAACCATCACGGCGGAGAGAATACCATTACGCTATCGCATGCTTCCGTCCGCAGGCCTTGCCAAAAGCTGACCAAAAGCTTGACGCCGCAGGTCAGAGCTTCAAAAAATATTTCCACTCTCGGTAGACGGTCGCTACGACCCTCCCAACGGCGTCAAAATCCAACCTTACAAATAGTTGCGGTGAAATACGGACTACATGGGCCATAAAGCCCAAACAGTCCGTATTTCACCGCAACTTAGGAGGGGATGTGGGGTCCCCGGCATGTATATGAAAACGGCTCTGGCACCAAATGAAGCCAAAGCCGTTAAAACTATCTTATGGAGCGGGCGACGGGAATCGAACCCGCGTCATCAGCTTGGAAGGCTGAGGTTCTACCAATGAACTACACCCGCAAGATATGGTCGGGATGACAGGATTTGAACCTGCGACATCCTGCTCCCAAAGCAGGCGCGCTACCAAACTGCGCCACGTCCCGAAGGTGTTGAGCAGCTAAGGTCTAAACCTTGCGTGTCCCAAAGCGAAGGAAATTATAGGGGAGACTCCCCGCCTGTGCAAGCATTGATGCCTTAGCTCCTCGAATGTGCGACAAAACGACTATGGAGCAGACCGATCACAAAGGCAACCACGGCAACCGGCGCCCACGCGGCACCGATGTCTGCCAGGGGTAGCGCATCAAACGGCAGCCACGCGCCCGCAACGAACGCATCGCGGACCGAGGTGATCACGCTCTGCACGGCGACCACGCCGCCGACCCAGACCCACACCTGCGGATGAGCGTCGCAAAAGCCGTGTACCAAACCCATGAGAACCAGCACGATAGCAACGGGATACAAGGCGTTGAGCATGGGCACCGAGAACATAAGGATCACGTCGAGGCCCACATTGGAGAGCACGCACGAAAACGCTGCGAACACAAAGGCGAGAACCGCAAAGGGACGGCGCATGGCCTCCTCGGAGGCCTCCACTCCCCTTCAACCACGTACGTCTCGCAGAAGTAACGCGAGCAGCAGCTAATAAGACCGATGCACACGTTCATGCAGGCGAGGAAGAAGATGGCGAAGACCACAACCGTGCCGGCAAGGCCAAAGTGCATGGAGGCCGAGCGAGCAAGGATGGCAGCGCCGTTGGTGGCGTCGGGCATCACGGTGCCGAGCTGCATGCCGGCAAGAGCCAAGCCGCAATAGATGATGGCCATGAGCACGCCGGCGATCACACCGGAGCGCGAAATCTCAAAGGCCACGCGCTTGTCATCGGTAACACCCAGCTCGTGAATGGTCTCGGCGATGATGATGCCGAAGGCGAGCGACGCAAGCAGGTCCATGGTCTGGTAGCCGGTCAAGAAGCCTTGGACCGCAGCGCCGGCATCATAGGGAGCTTGCGGGGCAGCAGCCGGTCCCAGCGGCGAAATCACGGCGGCACCCACGACCAGCACGATAAGCGCAATGAGCGCAGGGCCCGTAATGCGGCCGAGCACGCGCGTGATGACACCGGGGCGCAGCGTGAGGGCAAACGCGACCACGAAGAAGGCGACAGCGAAGACCAAGCGCGCGGGGCCAAGCGAGATAACCTCAGGCAGCAACGGCACCAGCATCTCGAAGGCCGTAGAGCTCGTACGCGGAATGGCCAGGCACGGGCCGATGGCCAGATACACCGCCGCGACAAAGAACTCACCGAACTTGGGGTGCACGCGGCCGGCAAGCTCGCGCGCCGTTCCGGCAAGCGCCACGGCGATAAAGCCCATGACGGGCAGGCCGATGGCGGCAATCAAAAAGCCAACCATGGCAAGCGGTGTGGCCGTGCCGGCCTGGAGCGCCAGCAACGGCGGAATGATGAGGTTACCGGCGCCAAAGAGCATCGAGAACAGCGCAATGCCGACGGTAACGACATGGTCGGAGCGCAGGCCGCGCGGAGCGGATGAGGCCATAGGCACACCTTTCGGGTCGAAACAAAAACGGGACGGGCAAATACACCCGTCCCGCAAGTATAAACGGTCTAGCAGCTTTAGCAGGCTAAATCGCACAGAGCATCGATAGCCGTGTCGACTTCTTCGGTAGTGTTGAAATACCCAAACGAGAAGCGGACGACGCCCTGGCGCTCGGTCCCCAGCGCACGGTGCATGAGCGGGGCGCAATGGGCGCCGGGGCGCGTCGAAATCCCCCACCCTTGCATGAGCGCATCCGAGATCTCGGCAGAGTCGATATCGGCTACGTTGAGCGACACAATCGCAGAGCGCGCCTGCTGGTCAAAGGCACCGTAGAGCTTAATCCCCGGAATCTTGCGCACACCGGCAAGGAAGCGATCAGCGAGCGCACGCTCGTGGGCAGCAATCGCCTCGACCCCACCCTGGGCCTCGATAAAGTCGAGACCAGCGGAAAGTCCCGCGATGCCATGACCGTTGAGCGTGCCCGCCTCAAGGCGCGTGGGCCACCCAAGCGGCTGCAGCGCATCGAAGCTGTGCACGCCCGTGCCGCCCATGGCCCACGGAGCCACGTCAATGCCCTCCGCCACGGCCAGGCCGCCGGTCCCCTGCGGACCCATGAGCCCCTTGTGACCGGTAAAGCACACGACGTCGAGCCCCATGGCATCCATGTCAATCTTCGCCGTGCCGGCAGACTGCGAAGCATCGACGATCACCAGCGCGCCGGCCGCATGCGCGATGGCAGCCACGCGCGCAATGTCGACCGCGTTGCCGGTCACATTGGAGGCGTGCGTCACCACCACAGCACGCGTACCGGGCGTGACAAGCCGCTCGAGCTCGTCGTAGTCGAGCACGCCGTTGGTATCACAGCCCGCATGCTCAACCGTCACACCCTGCTCTGCCGCCAGGCGGTTGAGCGGACGCAGTACGGAGTTGTGCTCGAGCACCGTTGTGACCACACGGTCGCCGGGGCGCACCACGCCATTGATGACGGTGTTGAGCGCCGCGGTGGAGTTGGGCGTAAAACAAACATGGTCAGCACGCGGGCAGCCCAGCAAGCGCGCAAGCTTGGCGCGGCAGCCGTGGATGGTACGTGCCGCATCGAGCGCACCGAGGTGGCACCGCGCCCAGCATTGCCGAGCGAGCACATCGCCTGCGTCACGGCATCGATGACCGTCTGCGGCTTGTGCATGGTCGTCGCCGCGTTATCCAGGTAGATCATCGCACGACCTCCCACATATTAATCACGGTATAGCCCTCAGTGGGAACGCCCGCCGCGGCGAGTTCGCCGCGCAGCAGCTCCTCATCGACAGGCAACGCCTTCCACGCCAAACCGCAGCCGGCAGCGACCTCCCCGGGCACGGGAATCGTCCGCCCGGGAAGACCGCGCTCGATGCACAGGGACTCGCAACCCATGGCGGCCGCCGTGGTGGGAAACGTGATGACAAGCGCCGGGCGCTTCTCCCTCATGGCAACTCCAACCAATACGCTACGGGCGCACGACGCGCACGGCCTGCTCCATCTTCTCCACGATCACGTACATGTTGGTGACCTCGCCCACCGCAAGCTGGTCCTTAATGTCAAAGTGGTCCAGGCAGGTACCGCAGGTGAGAATCTCGACACCCTGCTCCGCCAAGCCCTTCAGGTCATCGAGCACCGGCGAGCCCTCGACGGTGAGCTTGGCACCGCCGTTGTAAAACAGCATAGTCGCGGGCAGCTCCTCCTGCTGCGTCACGGCAAAGATGAAGGCCTTCATGAGCTTGTGGCCCAGCTCATCGTCGCCGCGGCCCATGCAGTCGGTGTAGACGGAAATGACGAGCTTGCCCTTGCCGGCGCTGGCATTACAGAAGACAGCGCCATCCTGCTCGGGATCGGCCACGGCAACGGCGCCAGAGGTCGCCACGGTCACGTGCCACTCGGCGTCAGAAACCTTCTCGACCGAGGCCGTGCAACCCTTCTCCTGCGCCATCTTGGAGATGTTCTTGACGGCGGTCTCGTTATCGACCGAGGTCACGACGGTGCCCTCGCCATCGAGCTGCTTCAGAGCTTTGAGCGTCTTGACGACGGGCAGCGGGCAGGCATCGCCCATGGCATTGACTTCAATCTTGGTAGACATAGTTTTTCCTTTCAAAAGGGACCGCCCAGAACAGTAGGCGGTCGCATAAACGGTTTTCCTTAATGCACAACGCGAACGGCAGGACCGCCTGGCACCGGCTCGCACACGCGACCGACGACGGCGGCGATGCGACCCTCGGCATGCAGACGGCGCGCAAGCTCATCCACATCGGCAGCAGGTGCCGCGATAAGCAGGCCACCAGACGTCTGCGGATCGTACAGCGCATCCAGCATGCCCGGCTCCAGGTCCTCGTCGGCAGCCACGCGCGGGCCAAAAGAAGTCCTGGTTGCGGTAGGAGCCCGCGGGGATAATGCCCAGACGCGCCATGTCGAGCACCTGGTCAAAGAGCGGTACCGCCCCCGACGCAAGCTCAACTTGCACGCCCGAGCCCTCGGCCATCTCGCACGCGTGCCCGATCAGACCAAAGCCCGTAATGTCGGTGCAGCCGTGAAGCTCAAGTCCTCGGCCAGACGAATCGGAGCCTCGTTGAGGGTGCGCATCGAGTCAAACATGGCCGCGGCCTCGTCCTGCTCGATGAGCTCGCCCTTAATGGCCGTGGTGATAATGCCCGAGCCGATCGCCTTGGTCAGCAGCAGAACATCGCCCACGCGTGCGCCGCTGTTGGCGAGCATGCGGTCGAGCGCGACAAAGCCGCTCACAGACAGGCCATACTTGGGCTCGTCGTCGTTGATGGTATGGCCGCCCGCGATGGAGCAACCCGCCTCGACGCACTTGTCGGCGCCGCCCGCCAGAATCTGACCGGCACCCTCGATGCCCAGACAACTGGGTATGCAGAGTAGGTTCATGGCATGGCTCGGCCGCCCGCCCATGGCGTAGATGTCCGACAGCGAGTTGGCCGCGGCAATCTGGCCAAACAGAAACGGATCGTCGACCATCGGCGGGAAGAAGTCGATGGACTGCACAAGCCCCAGGTTCTCCCCCTACGCGGAAGACGCTCGCATCGTCAGAGGTATCGAACCCCACGAGCAAGTTGTCGTTATGCACATTTGGCAAGTCGCCCAGGACCTGGGCGAGGGCTCCAGGAGCCAACTTAGCGGCTCAACCGCTCGCGGCCGTCATAGACGTGAGCCTAATCTGATCGTCAGCCATCGATACCTCCTCTCATCGGTCAATCATTTTCTCCCAGTATACGCATGAATGCGAGCCTGCGGCGGATGCATTAATTGAGCGCCTGTGCGCGAATCGCCGCGCCAATCGCTCCGGCAAAGCGAGCCTGGGGCGAGGTGGTCACCGGCGACCCCAGCAGCTCGCCCAACCGCTCCACCACGAAGGCGTTCTCGCACAGGCCACCGGTCAGGTAGTACGGGGCGCCCGCGGCCTGCCCGGCCATGGTCGCCACGCGCGAGACCACGCTGTCGATCACGCCACGTGCAATGTTCTCGCGCAGCTCACCGCGACCGATCAGGCTGATGACCTCGCTTTCGGCAAACACCGTGCACATGCTGCTGATCTTGGTGGGCTCACCGGAACGCGCAAGGTCGGCCATCTGCTGTTGGGAAATACCCAGACGGTCGGCCATGATCTCCAAAAAACGGCCGGTACCGGCGGCGCACTTGTCGTTCATGGCGAACTTGGCCACGCGGCCACTTTTAAGCTGAATGACCTTGGTGTCCTGGCCGCCCACGTCAATCACCGTGCCGTGATCGCCAAACAGGCGCACGGCACCGGTGCCGTGGCAGGTGATCTCGGTCACGACCTTGTGCGCATAGGACACGGCGACACGGCCGTAGCCGGTCGCGATCACGCGCACGTCGTCGGCAGCCACGTCGTAGCCAGCCGCTGCCAGTGCCTCGCGCAGCCGCTCGGAAGCATCGACCGAGGAGAACCCGGTTGGCTGCACGCACGTCCACGCCACCGAACCCTCCCCTGTCGACCACAGCAGCCTTAGCCGCCGTAGACCCGATATCGATCCCGATCCCTATCATGGCTCTCTCCCAATCTAAACATCAAAGGTAGCGGCGCGTTCAGGCGCCTTAGCTCTAGGTTTCTCAGGTGCCGGAGATTGCCCCGAAAGAGGAGCGCAGCGTACTTTGGGTACGCAAGCGACAGTTTGAGGGGCAAGATCCGGTGCCTGAGGAAGCTAGAGGGTTTCGATGAAGGCGGCGATGCGCGTCTCGATCTGGCCCATGTCACCGTTGCTGTAGTCGGTCTCGATCTTCATATACGGAATACCCGCACCCTCGACGGCCTCCTGCATGCGCGCTCTCAACGTTGAAGGTGTGGCAGGCCTGTAGCACGCTCTCTACCACGCCATCGACATGGTACTTCTCGCACATGGCCAGCGTGTTCTCCATGCGGCCGTCGTTAGGCGTCATGACCGAGCAGTTGATATCCAGGTAGCGGTCGGCGATGGCGCGCAGAATGTCGGGCGCGTCCGGGTCGATCATCATAGCCGCCGTGCGCTCACCCGAGCAGTCGTCCATGCACACGACCACGCCGCCGTTGGACTCGATGGTGCGGCCGATCTTGTTAATCACACCGCCCACCGGGCAACCGGTGATCAGAATGCGCTTGGCGTCCGCCGCAACCGGGCGCTCGCCCGCGTCGTAGGCCTCGCGCAGCTTGGCGACCTTTTGCTCCAGCTGCTGCGTATAGGCCTCGATATCAAAGCTGAACGTACCGGCAAACATAGTGCTCATCAGGTCGATGCCGCTCATGGCGGCCGCCGGCTGGTTGGCCTGCAGCGCAAACATCTTGAGCTGAGCCGCACGCAAGCGGTTGCGACGACGGACGGCAGCACGCAGGTCATCGTCGGTAATCGTGATGCCGTAGAAGCCCTCGAGCTCCTCCTTGAGCAGGCGGCACTCCTCGTACCAGCCTTCACGCTCGTAGGCGCGGTCGCGACCCTGCGGAAGATGCAGAATGTGCGTGCGCTTGAGCTCGTTGAGTAGCTCGTACATCTTCTTCTTGCCGTCGCAGGTGGTCTCGCCGATGATCATGTCGCTAAAGTACGTAAACGGGCACTTTTGCGAATAGGCAAAACCATACGTAGACTTGATGAGCGGGCACAGGTTTGCCGGCAGCACCTTCTCGGCCTCGGGAATCACCTCGTCGGACGTGCCGCACAGCGCCACGCTCGCAGCCCCCGCGGCATCGATAATCTCGAGCGGCGTGTAGCTGCACAGAAAACCGACCAGGCGATTACCCGCCTGCTTATTATCCTTGACGCGAATAAACGCCGCCTTGCGTTGCTCGTTGAACTCCTCAAACGTGGACGGCAACGGCTGCTCAATATTTTCCGACATATAACTCCTTAACAAACCTTTTAACCAACCAAGAAACGGCTTTCCCAGGTGCCCGAGGTTGCCGTGAAAGAGGAGCGCCGCGTACTTTGGTATGCAAGCGATGGTTTGAACGGCAAGATCGGGTGCCTGGGGAAGCCGCTGGACCGATAGCCCTAAATGGTTTCCAAGAAAGCCTCAATCCTGGTTTGCAGTTGGCCTGCATCCTCGCCGGCGTAGTCGGTCGTGATGTGCATAAACGGAATGCCGGCCTCCTCGGCGGCCTTCTCCACGGCAAACGACTCCATCTCGTAGAGCGTGCAGAACTGCAAGGCCACGTCGACGATACCGTCGGCATGCAGGTCCTTGGCCATCTGGACAATGTCCTTCATACGCTGATTGTTGGGCGTAAAGACGGCGCAGTTGATCTTAAAGTAGCGCTCGGCGATGGCGTCGAGCATCTCGTCGACCGTCTCGCCGGACTCGTCGACCAGGTCCTTGTAGTAGCGCGAGCCCGTGCAGGACTCCTCGCCTACCACAACGCCGCCGGCCTTCTCGATAAGGTTGAACAGCTTCCAGTTGGGCACGGCCATGGGCGTACCGGTGTACAGGATGCGCTTGGTCCCCTTGGGTGCCACGCCCTCGCCGGCCTCGACACGCTGCTCGCACTCAGCCGCCATATCGTTGATGGCTCCGGTCAGACGCGGTGTGTCGTCCATAAAGGCGGCCTGAACGGTCAGCAGGCTGTCGAGACCGCTGATGGGCGCAGGGTCGGCAGCGCGGGTCGCAGCGAGGCGCTGCAGGGCGCGGCGCTTCTCATTGACGGCGTGGATGGCAGCCTTCAGGCCCTCGGGCGTAATCTTGACGCCGCACTCGTCCTCGATCTTGGCGGCGAGCTTCTTGACCTCGGCCTTCCAGGTCACGAGCGTCGACTCGTCGTGCACGTTGGGAATATCCATGACGTACATGTTCTTTTGCGTGGCAAAGAACTCGTAGGCTTTCTTCTTACCGTCGCAGGTGTTCTCGCCTACCACCAGGTCACTCGACTCAATGTAGGGGCAGACCTCGCCCAGCTTAAAGCCGGCAAAGCTCTTGATAAGCGGGCAGGTGTTGCGCGGCAGGTGCTCCTCGACCTTATCGGTTGCCCAATCGGCACCCGAGCACAGGCCCACGGGAATGCCGTCACAGGCAAGCACGATCTCCTCGGGCACGTACACGCAGAACGAGCCGACGATCTTGGTGGCCTCGCCGGCCTCCTTCTTGTCGAGCATCTCCTTAATACGGCCGCTATGGATGTTGGTGGCCACAAAGTCCAGGTAGGACGTGGACTTGGGGCGATTGTGCTGCATCAGAAACATATCGCCGTACATCTGACCCACGGCGCCCAGCAGCATGTCGTGGTCGGCAAGATTCATGCCGAGGCTCTCCCATATCGGATGGAAATCGAATTCTTCAGCCATGACGGTTCCCCTCTCGAACCAAAATTGAATAGCTACGGTATTGCTGCACGGTGGGTGGCGAAAACCCAGCCGCGCCTAAACCCGGAATTTTAGGGAACCTGCTTTGCGGTCGATTATTTAATTGTTCGTCGTCTCTCCGGAGCCGTGAACATACCTGCTCATATGCGACTCCGAGCTATATATAGGGCACGCGCGGCAACGCGGCGAATGTATGTCGTCTGCGGCATGTGCGCACCCTCCTTTACAAGTTAAGGTCAACTATATCAACGGTCATCGTCCAGACGAACACCGTTGACATTCGTACGACAGCGTCGTGCGTCGTCGTTTAATAAAAAATTATCTTGATTGGTAAGAGTTTGTCGTCCCTCATTCGGCGAGCGGCAAGACAAAGCCGCCGAGGCTTATATCCCCGACGGCATTACCCGGCGCTATCGACAAACCAAATGGATCCTGCTGGCATCAAAATGCATGCGCAGCGTCTCGCCTGCTTGCGGCAGCGCGTCGACAGGCATGCCCACCTTGTTGACCTTCCACTGCAGACGCGTGGGCGCATCGACGCGCGGCACGTCCAGCAACACCAGCCGCTCAAAGCGCGAATCACTCACGCGGGCCACGTGCAAGTCATAGCTGTTGCGGCCCCGCTCAGCGCGATTGTCAACATGGAAGTAGCTTGCGCGAATGCCCAGGTATGCCACGTCATCGGGAACCTCGCGGCCCACGTTGAAGGTCATGCCCCAGTCGAGGGCCTCAACTTCTTCGTCGCCGATCTTGCGCGCCCGGCTTGTGTTCTTGCAGCCCGTCAGGCGCAGCGCCGCCAGCGTCTGCGGGCGGCGAACCACGTCCTCGACGGAGCCGATCTCCTCCACATGCCCGTCGTGCATCACGCAGATTCGCTGGCACAGGCGGCACGCTTCGTCGATGTCGTGGCTCACGTAGAGTACGGTGCGGTTGCACACATCGAACAGGTCGAGCATGTTCTGCTCGAGGGCGCTCTTAAGATAGGAATCGAGTGCGCTCATGGGCTCGTCGAACATAAAAATGCCCGGATGCGCCGCCACCATGCGGGCAAGCGCCACGCGCTGCTGCTGCCCGCCCGAGAGTCGTGCGGGATAGCGGTCGGCAAAATCGGCCAGACCGAAAATGCTCAGATAGCGCTCGGCGAGCTTTTTGCGCGCGGCGGCGTCACCCGCGTCCTTTACACCGGCGCATACGTTATCGGCCACTGTCATGTTAGGAAACAGCTGATAGTTTTGGAACAGCAGAGCGCATTTGCGCGCCTGGGGCGACAGGTTGATGCCCGCCGCCGAGTCAAAAAAGGTCACGCCGTTGACGACAATCTTGCCCTCGTCGGGCGTCTCCACACCGGCGATGCAGCGCAGCGTACAGCTCTTGCCGCAACCCGAGGCGCCCAGCAGGGCCACGCGCTCCTCGCCGGCCTCAAGCTGCATGTCGAGCACAAACCCGGGATAACGTTTCTTAATATCCAAAACGAGCGACATAGCTTATCGACCTCCCCGCGGCGCCGCATCATCACGCATGAGCTCGGCCAGCGCCTCGCGATCGATACGCAGCGCATCGCCGCCGACTGGGTCGAGCGAATCGCCCTGTCCGGCGAGACCTTTGGCCTGTTTGCGCTCCGCACGGGAAAGGCCACGTTCGCGATACTTTTGCGAATGCGCCGTGTACATATTGATGAACAGAATGACCAGGAAGCTGAACGCGATTACGACCACGACCCAAAAGAGGGCCACCGACGTATTGCCGCCCATCCACTCAAAGTAAATCGCAATGGGAATGGTCTGCGTAATACCGGCGTAGTTGCCCGCAAAGAACAGGGTGCAGCCAAACTCGCCCATCGCGCGGGCAAAGGCGAGCACCGTGCCGGCGGCAATCGAGGGCCAGCCAAGCGGCATCATGAGCTTGGCAAAGATGCGACGCTCGGACCAGCCCAGCGTGCGCGCCGCATCGAGCATTTGCGTGTCGAGGCTCTCAAAGGCACCGAGGGCCGTTCGATAGACCAGGGGGAACGACACCACCACGGCAGAGATCACCGCCGCAGGCCACGTAAAGACAATCGAGATACCGTGCGCGATAAGCCACTGGCCCACCCCGGTCGATCGACCAAATAGCATAAGCAGCAAAAAGCCGCAGACCGTGGGTGGCAGCACCATAGGAATCGTAAAGACCGAATCGAGCAGGCCCTTGATGCGACTCGAGGTACCCATAGTCTTCCACGCGGCGAACAGGCCCAGCGCAAAGGAGATCAGCAGGGCAAGGTCGCTCGTTTTGATAGAAACCCAAAACGGACGGTAGTCGATGCCGCCAAAAAACGTCTGGGCGCACTCCGCCAGCGAAGGTGGCTCCGTCGTCGAGACGCTCGCATACGGCACTAAGGCGGCGTTGTCGCTCCACAGGGCTCCGCCACCCAGATCAAGCTCGGCGTTCGCGGCCTCGGCGGCATTCACCACCGTGTAGCAATCGGCGTCTTCGCCCTTCACCTTAAACTGATAGCGATAATCGCCCTGCACAAGTTCGTTGTCCGAGGTAAACACCCACTCAAGCCTGGAGTCCTCCAGCAGCGCTCCGCCCATGGAGTGAGACTTATCGAGCCCCGTGAGCATCTTCTTAAGCGCCTTTTGGTCAGAGGCGTTTGTAATGTCGAGCCCCGCGTCCTTAGCGGCGTGTGCATCAACCCACACCACGATGTTCGAAGGCGTCGTCACCGTCACAAGCGTCGTCTTTTTGTAGATGGGAAATCGATAGCCCTCGGGCTGACCTGCAAACGAGCGTGCCGTGCCCTTGGCATTGCGCTCAAACGCGTTGAGGCCAAACTCGACGCCATCGATAAGCGCGGGAGTCCTCGGTCGCCTGGCACCCATCGGCGGTGGTAAAGAGAGCCTCGGCACAGGCAGCCCCAGGCAGCGAGGTAAACGCAAAGAGAACCGCTGCCAGCGCGGCGAGCAGGCGAATCGTTTTCCTTGACACGGGCGACTCCTCAAACACAGGGCAACGGCGCGCAGGCACGCCGGTTCAATCAAAAAGGACAGGCGATCGCAAGAACGCCCGCCCTCAAGAATATCGTTATACAGTGCCCTTTCGCACTACTCGGAAAGCTCAAAGCCGTACTTGGCCCAAATCTTCTGGGCTTTCTTGTTGGTCAGGCAGAAGTCGATGAACGCCTTGGCCTCGTCGGCATGCTCGGAGCTATCGGCGACAGCGCCGGGATACACGATGGGCTTGTGCGAATCCTCGGGGCACACGAAGGCCTCCTCGATGCCGTCGTAGCGGAAGATATCGGAGCTGTAGACAAAACCGGCCACGCAGTCGCCCGTAGAGACGTAAGACGCAGCGGTGCCGACCTTATCGGCCAGGGCCACCTTGTCGGCGAGTTCGGGCGCATACTCGCCGTCGTCGCCCTCGGTGCCGGTGTAGAGGCCCACGGAGGCCAGGGCCTGGTTGGCGTACTTGCCGGCGGGAACGGTCTTGGCGTCGCCGATGGCGATCTTGCCGTCCAGGTTCGCGACGTCGGCAATGGCCTCGACCTTGGTGTCGGAGCCCTCGGCGCGAATGATCACGAGGTCGTTGACGAACATGTCCTCACGCGTGTCGGCGTCGACGAGTTCGGCGGCCTCAGCGTCGTCCATGGTGCCCTTTGGAAGCGGTAATGAGCACGTCGACGGCGGCACCGGCACGCATCTGCTCAACGAGGTCGCCGGAGGCCTTAAACTGCGTGTCGGCAAAGGTGGTGCCGGTCTGGTCGGTGTAGAGCTCCTGGACCTCGGGCAAAGCCTTCTCGAGCGAGTTGGCGGCAAAGACCTGCAGCTCGACAGCTTTCTTAGAAGACGCCTCAGCAGAACCGGCATCGGATCCGGCCGGCTCAGACGTCTTGCTACCCGAGCAGCCGGCAAGACCAAGGCTGGTAGCGGCGAAAGCAGAAAGCGAGACGAATCCGCGGCGAGAAACCATATCGAACATATTCAACCCTTTCGGACCTTGTGCCCGGGTACCCCACCGCGGGCTATAATCTGCAATCAGATTATACTTTTGCGCGAATAATGATAGTGAGAAATTATTCTCGTCAGAGAATATAGTTTTGAGTTAGCGTGCACCTCGGCGTCGCTTCGGTGGAAAACAAAAGCGGAGCAGCCGTTCAGGTCGCCCCGCCGCAGGTAAACCGCTTAGTTGGTATGTCCGCCGCCCGCTGTCATCTGAGCCGCATGCTCCAGCTGGTCCGCTATGGCCTCCCAGCTTTCGCGGGCGGCCTTTGTAGAACCGGGAAAGTTTACGACAAGTGTATGACCTCGTTGCATGCAAATAGCGCGCGAGAGCATGGCGCGGCGCGTCTTGGTCATCGAGTACGCACGGATTGCCTCTGCAATACCCGGCACATCGCGGTCGCAGACGGCACGCGTCGCCTCGGGCGTCACATCGCGCATCGAAAGCCCCGTGCCGCCGCAGGTGAGCACGACATTGGCGTGACACTCATCGGCGGCTTCCACAATGGCATCACCAATCTCGCTGACGTCGTCGCGCACGACCACATGCGAGGCGACCGTCCAGCCCTGCGCCCCGATAAGTTCCTCGAGTGCGGCTCCAGCCTCGTCCTGAGCAAGATCGCGCGTGTCCGAACACGTCACGATCGATATCTTCAACTCCATAGTCTTCCTCCTACAACACCGTTCCCTCGGGCAGGTCGACGCGAACAACGTCCACGACATCTCCCGCCGCAAACTCGCACGGTCCTTCGTCAATACGCAGTAGGCAGTTGGCCCGCTGCATCGTGCCGAGCAGCGCCGAATTCTGCGTCTTGGCCTCGGTCACCAACAGCTCACCGGTCTCGGGTCGCGCAAAACCGCGGCGCGATCGAAGAAGCGGCGATGCTGTCGCTTTTTCACGCTGTGCGTGAGCGTCGCCTGCTGCACGGGACGCTCACCCTCGGCAAAGCCGCGCATCTTGCGAATCGCCGGACGGGCGAGCATCTCAAAGCCCACATACGCCGCGGCCGGATTGCCTGAAAGCCCCAGGTAGGGCTTGCCCCGAGCAAGCCAAACGTGATGGCCTTGCCCGGACGCATCGAGATGCGATCGAACAGCACCTCGCCCTCGCGCCGGACGAGCGCCGTCACGTAGTCGTAATCGCCCGCCGAGGCGCCACCGCTCGTAATGACAAAATCACACTCCTGCACGGCGCGATGCACCAGCTCGGCAATCGCCTGCTCATCATCGGGCGCAATGCCGTAGAACACGGGCTCGGCGCCGGCATCGAGCGCCTCGGCCATCAACACCGAGGAGTTGGAATCACGAATCTGCCCACGCGCCGGCACGTTACTCGGTGCGACCAGCTCCGTGCCCAGCGAGATGATGCCCACACGCGGGGCGGCGTGCACCTTCACGCGAGCGTATCCGGCGCTTGCCAGCAGACCCGCGCCCGCCGGAGCCACGACCTCGCCGGCGTGCATCACAACATCGCCAGCATGGGCCTCCTCGGCGGCAGAGCGAACGTTCTCCCCTACCTTGGTAGGCGCCGAGAAACGAACGTGCGAGCCCTCGTTGCCGTCGCCATCGAGCACGTCGACGATCTCGTATTTCACTACGGCATCGGCACCTTCGGGTACCGGCGCGCCCGTCATGATGCGGATTGTCTCGCCAGCGCCGATTACGCCCTCAAACACATGTCCCGCAGCCTCGTGTCCGATAACGTCGAGCGTCACCGGCGCCTCGCCAGACGCCTGCGCCAAGTCTGCCGAGCGCAAGGCGTATCCGTCCATAGCACTGTTGGCAAACGGCGAGATGTCGATGTCGGCCACCGCGTCCTCGGCCAAGGGAAGACCGGTGGCCTGCCACACGGGAATCTCGACGAGATCGGTCGGAGCAACGTGCGACAGAACAATCGACTGCGCGTCCTCCAGCGGAATGAGTTTCTCTGCCATATGCACCTCTTTAATGCCACGGCGCACAACAGGGGCGCCGATTCTTTATGCTTGTCTCAGTATAATCCCCAGACGCACGACCGCGACTTGGCCTGTACCCGGAAATACACCTGTCGACCGCAAGCCACGAAACAGAATCGAAACCAACCCACCGGCTCGTCGCGTTTACCGCGTTTTTATAATGCTTGCGTTGCAACCTAAAAAAGAGGAACGTATGACTCATAACGACAAACCCGAAAGCGCAAACAAGGCGCAAGACCATCCCCAGCCGCTCGACGACGGCGGCTTTTTTTCCCTGAACGACGTCATCACGGCAGGCAGGCATCAACTTACCCGCTCCGAGCATCTCTTGGCTGCCGACACGCGCCGCAACGCCCGCAACCTACTCGCGAGCGCCAAGTTGCTCGTACTCGTCGTCATCGTCTCTCTTGCCATGGGCGTTGCCGCTTGGGCGTTTTTGGCCTCGTTGAATATCGCGACCGACTATCGCGAGCACCATGCGTGGATTTACGCGCTTCTTCCCGTTGTGGGCGTTGCCACCGCATGGGTGTACAAAAACCACGGTCTTGCCGCCAAACGCGGTAACAACCTGGTCATCGACTCCGCTCTGGGCACCCGCCTCATCCATATGCGCATGGCCGTCCTCACCTTCGTCTGCTCCACGCTCACGCACCTCACGGGCGGATCGGCCGGTCGCGAGGGAGCTGCGGTGCAGATTGGCGGCACCATCGCCAGCAACATCTCGAGCCTCGCCCACCTCAAAAAGCATGACCACCACGACCTCATGCTCACCGGAATCTCGTCGGCCTTTGGCGCCGTATTCGGCTCGCCCCTTGCCGGAGCTTTCTTTGGCATGGAGATGTGCTTTATCGGCAAGATCGACTACACCGCGGGCATCTATTGCCTGGTCGCGTCGTTTACCGGCTACTTTACATCACTCGCCCTGGGTACCGAGTACGAAGTGAATGTCATCGCCAGCGTTCCCGCTATGACGCCCACAACGGTCGTCATCGTTGTTATCAGCGCCATTATCTTCGGTCTGACGGCACGCCTCTTTGCCTGGTCGGTTCGAACCGTCAAGAGCCTGTACGGTCGCTTTATCACCAATTACCTTATTCGCGCACTCATAGGCGCACTCGTGGTTTTGGCCGCCTATGCCCTCCTCGACGCCTGGGACTACGCCGGCCTTTCCACGTGGCTTTCCGGCGCCGGATTTGCCGGCAACACCACCCTGGCAGACGCAGCCATCAAGCTGGTCGTCACGGCGCTCACCCTGGGCGCCGGCTTCCAAGGCGGCGAGGTCACGCCCCTGTTTGGCATCGGTGCGGCACTCGGTGGCTGGATCGGTTGCCTTACCGGGCTCGATCCCAGTTTTCTGGCGGCTCTCGGCATGCTCGGCGTGTTCTGCGCCGGCCTCAACGTACCCATCACCACCTGCATGATGGCCATCGACCTGTTCCACGGCACGGCCGCCGGGTTCTTTGTCATCGTGGCCTTTATCAGCTACCTAACCGGCGGACACCGCGGCGTGTACCCCGCCCAGCGCATCATCTCACCCAAGCGCCGTTCGCTTATTGTGGATGAGGGCGGTACGGTAGCGGATGCTATCGAGCGCCACAACGACCTGATAGAGTAGACGTAAGTATTCGACGTGCAGCCACAATCGGGGGCAATTCGACCTGAGCGCGACCGCACCGTCACGTCATACGCCGGAGTCGCCCCATGCACGCAACTGATTTTGGCCGCACGCTCATCATCGCCAACCCAGCCGCCCAGTCGGGTGCGGCGCACGAAGTTGCCGAACGCCTGCAACGCTTTTTGGACATGACTGCACGCGCATCCCAGTTTGACCTGGTGCTAACCGAGCGCATGGGACACGCCAAAGAGCTGGCCGCCCAGGCAACGGACTATCGCACCGTTATCGCCCTTGGCGGCGACGGCGTGATCCACGAGGTCGTCAACGGGCTTATGACGCAAGAGGAGGACACCCGCCCCGCTCTTGCCGTCCTGCCCGTGGGCTCCGGCAACGATTTTGCCCAGACCCTCGGCATCGACGATTTCTCCGGCAAGGATTTTGGCGCACTGCTCACCTGCGAACTGCAGCGTCAAGACATCGGGCGCATTCGCTCGTGGAGCCCTACGAGTGGCAGCGGCGAGGCTACCGTTGAGTACTACGACCAGACGCTTTCGGTCGGCATCGATGCCGCCATCGGCCTTGGCACCACCGAGCTGCGCAAAAAGACTGGCTTGACGGGCACGCCGCTCTACACCCTCTCGGGACTTGAGCAGTTTGGTCTACGCTATCGCAACTACCCCATAACAGTCAGCTTTGACGGAGCGCCCGCCGAGCGCGTGAGGGCGATCATCATGGCGATTCAGCTGGGTCCTACCTATGGCTCGGGCTATCGCATCTGTCCCGACGCCGACCCCTGTGACGGTATATTCGACGTCTGCTACGCCTGCGGCCCCGTCCCTCGCGCGGTAGCCCTGCCTATGTTCCTTTCGGCCAAAGACGGCCACCACACCAAGCTGCCACCGGTTCGCATGCGCCGCTGTCGCCATGCTGAGCTTACCTTTGAGGAGCCCAACTACCCCATCCAGGCCGACGGCGAGCCCGTTGTCGCCTCGCGCATCGAGGTCGACGTCCTTCCCGCCGCTCTCGAAGTCTGGCACCCAACCCGCTAACCCACCCCTAAGTTGCGGTGAAATAGGGACTGTTTATGCAGCTAAAGCCGCAAAACAGTCCCTATTTCACCGCAACTTATTGAGAAGATCATTCCTCCCCACCCGGCTTGCGACGGTTGGCTTTTTTAATGGCGTTGAAGTGCTTGTCATTGAGTCTGCGCTGGCGAGACCGCTGAGGCACCTTGGTCTTGACGCGGCGGCGCGGCGGACGGCCACGACGCTCAAGCTCAGCGCGCAGCTTACGCAGACAGCAGCTACGGTTCTGGAACTGACTGCGGCTCTCGCGCGCCGTCACGACAATCCCCGTGGGCCCATGCTTCATGCGTACCGCCGAATCAGTCGTGTTCACGCCCTGTCCGCCAGGACCCGTCGCGCGAAATACCTGCACCTCGCAATCGCGCGCCAAATCCTCGACCGACATCTCGGCATAGCGCGCATACTCGCGCCATCCCATCTTGTTCTCATCCATATCAACACCTCCCCTCATACAAAAAAATGTGACAAAGGGAAAGCCCCTTTGTCACATCGCATACCAATCGCTTATGTCGCGCGCTTAGGCGAAGGTGATCTCGCCGGTCTCACAGTCCATATCGGCGATACGGGCCAGGCTCTCGACGCGGAAGCCACGCTCGCGGAGCTTATCGCCACCGCCCTGGAAGCCCTTCTCCACCGCAATGCCAATACCGGACACCTCGGCACCCGCAGCCTCGCAGATCTTGATAAGACCCTCGAGCGCGCAGCCGTTGGCCAAAAAGTCGTCGATGATCAGGACCTTGTCGCCCTCGGACAGGAAGCGCTTGCCGACGATGACCGGGTACTCCTTCTGCTTGGTAAAGGAGTAGATGGTCGTGGCATACTGCTCGCCGTCAAGGTTGATGGACTGGGCCTTCTTGGCAAAGACCACCGGCACGCCGCCAAAATGCTGGGCTGCAATGCAAGCCATGCCAATGCCCGAAGCCTCGATCGTCAGGATCTTGTTGATCTCGACACCCTCGAACAGACGGGCCCACTCGGCGCCCATGTGGTCGAACAGCTCAACGTCGCATTGGTGGTTGAGGAAGGCATCAACCTTAAGGACGTTACCGGCCTTTACGATGCCGTCATGGCGAATACGATCCTCAAGCTCCTGCATGGCGCAACCCCTTCTCGCGGCAACGATACCGCGCGATTAATAAACGTTGTTCGATAGTCTACCACGGACCGACCCCCGCCCGCCCCACAAGCCGCATCGCACCATAAAGCTGCAAGACCAGTAGATAGGCCCGATTCGTGGCAGACAGCCTCCCAACACGCTAATGCCGGGTGCGCGTCCTCACCAAACGTACCAATGTGAGCGCAAAGCCCACGGTAGCAACGGCCATCAGCACGTAGAATACCAAACGGAAGCCAAAGAGGAACACGTCCGGACGACCCGCCACATAGCTCGTGACCGTCTTGCCCATCGCCGCGCTCGTCTGTCCATACAGGATGCGCGACGCCGCCGTAATACCCAGCGCTATGCCCGCATAGCGCGCCAAGCTGCTCAAGCTGCCCGCAAAGCCAAGCGCCTCACGCGGAGCCGAACCCATATACAGCGAATTATTGGGACTCTGGAAGATCGACGTGCCGCACGACATAAACGCGACGCAGCACACAATCATCAAGATGGAAGAGTGCTCGTCAAGCGTGCTCACCGCAAAGAGACCGCACACGTACACGCCCAGGCCAACGGCCGTGGGCGCTTCACAACCAACACGGTCGGACACCGAGCCCGAAAGCGGGCCCACAAAGGCATTCACGACCGGCATCGCCAAAAACAACAGGCCGGAGATATCGGAGCTAAAGCCGTGGGCATCCTGAAAGTAGAACGGCAGCACAAACTCGGAGGCACCGATACCCACGAACACGATAAGCATGCAAGCCAGGTTAATCATGAAAGCCGAGCTCGCAAAGCAGCGACGCGCCGCCTCTGTCAACGGCATAGGGCGTTCGCCAGCCTCCGGCTTCACATGCGGCAGCGTATAGAGTCCCACGATAAACGAGATTACGCCAATGGGCAGATTGATAAGGAAGATGCTCTCCCAGGGAAAGCTCGCCACCAGCACGCCGCCGAGCACGGGGCCGCACATCATGCCAAGAGCCACAAAGGTCGCCAGAATGCCCATGGCACGGCCGCGCTCACGCGCCGGAAACGACTCGGTGATGATGCCCATATTGTTGGCCATCGCGGCGGCACAGCCAATGCCCTGCACGAAACGCGCCAAGATAAGCACCTCGAGCGAAGCCGAAAGCCCGCAAAGCAACGAGCCGCCCGTAAAGACGATTACACCAAGCTGGAACACATTCACCTTGCCGCGCACATCGCCCAAGCGGCCAAACGGCAGCATGGCGACGCACGTCGCGAGCAGATACACCGAGCTCACGAGCTGAATGCGGTCGAGACCCACCCCCAGCTCCTTTTGCATCACTGGGAGCGCCACCGTCACGATGCTCGCATCCAGACACGCCATAAAGGTCATGACGAGCACGGTGAACAGAATCGCCCATTTATTCTTACCGTGGGTGTCGCCCTCTAGGGCAATGTGTTCGCGGCGCAGCTGCTCGGCAGTTTTCTCCATGTATATCCTTTCTATCGTGCAACGCAAAAACGGGACCCCAATCGCCTACAAACGGACACGATCGGGGTCCCGCCTACGGAATCGGAACTATGAGGACGTCGTCAGCCGAAAAGCCGTCCCACGCCTCGCACGCACGCTAGCCTAGCACTGCTCGAGCGCCTGCTCAAGGTCGGCAATCAGATCGGCCGTGTCCTCGAGGCCGCACGACAGGCGCACCATGTCGGCGGAGATGCCACAGGCGATGAGCTCCTCATCGTTCATCTGGCGATGAGTGGCGTTTGCCGGGTGCAGGCAGCAGGTGCGGGCATCGGCCACGTGCGTGGCGATCTGGGCGAGCTTGAGGCTCTTCATAAAGGTCTCGGCCGCCGCGCGACCACCGTTAAAGCCAAAGCTCACAACGCCGCAGGTACCGTTGGGCATGTACTTCTGAGCCATGTCATAGTACTTATCGCCCTCCAGGCCCGGATAACTCACGAAGCGCACCTTGGGATGGCTCTGCAGGAACTTGGCAACGGCCAGGCCGTTCTCACAATGACGCGGCATGCGCACATGCAGGCTCTCGAGCGAGCTGTTCAAGAAAAACGCCGCCTGCGGGTTCTGCATGGGGCCAAGGTCGCGCATGAGCTGCGCGGTGGCCTTGGTAATGAAGGCGCCCTCGCGACCGAACTTCTCGGCATAGGTCACGCCGTGATAGCTCTCGTCCGGAGTGGTGAGGCCCGGGAATTTCTCCGCATGGGCCATCCAGTCAAACTGGCCGTGATCGACGATCACGCCACCCAGGTAGGCCGCATGGCCATCCATGTACTTAGTGGTGGAGTGCGTAACGATATCGGCGCCCCACTCAAAGGGACGGCACATCACGGGCGTCGGGAAGGTGTTGTCGACGATCAGTGGCACGCCGTGGTCGTGCGCGGCCTTGGCAAAGCGCTCAATATCGAGCACGGCAAGGGCGGGGTTGGCGATCGTCTCGCCAAAGACGAGCTTAGTATTGGGCTCAAAAGCTGCCTCGAGCTCCTCGTCGGTGCAGTCGGGGGCAACGAACGTGCAGGTCAAGCCCATACGACCCATGGTATGGGCAAGCAGGTTGTAGGTACCGCCGTAGATGGCAGAGCTTGCGACCACGTGATCGCCGGCACCGGCCACGTTAAAAATCGCGAGGAAGTTCGCAGCCATGCCCGAGCTCGTGAGCATCGCAGCGGTACCGCCCTCCATCTCGCAGATCTTGGCGGCAACCAAATCGCACGTGGGGTTCTGCAGACGGCTGTAGAAATAGCCCGACTCCTCTAGGTCAAACAGCTTGCCCATGTGCTCCGACGTGTCGTACTTCCACGTGGTGGACTGGTAGATGGGCACCTGGCGCGGCTCCGCATCTCCCGGGTGATAGCCGCCCTGAACACATGTGGTACCGATGGTCTGCTCGTTCATATCTAGCTCCCTTGCCTGGGTTACGTTTTATTCGGTTCACGATACCGCTACCCTGCACCCCTCTCAACCCATCCCCAAGGTAGGTTATAGGACAAATCGATCAGGGTATTTATCTCAAGCCTTGGGCATTTGCTCGACAGAGAAAAATGAGGCATACATGAAGCTCTCGATGATTACATGCACCGTCACGGGTACCATAGGCGAGTACACCGTAACCAAGGAGACAACGATGAAGCAAATCGATACGGCCCAGCTCGACATCAACGCCTGTCAGGCCCAGGCTGCCGAATACCACGCCCGCGGCTTTAACTGCGCCCAGGCCGTCGCCTGCACCCTAGCGCCTGCCGTCGGACTCGACCCCCAGATTGCCTTTACCCTCACCGAGGGCTTTGGTGCCGGCATGGGCGGCATGACCGAAACCTGCGGCGCCATCTCGGGCGCCGTGGCCATCATGGGCTTCGTGATGAGCGACGGCATGGAAAACCCCAAGACCAAGGGCCAGACCTACAAGCTGTCGCGCGAAATCGCCAAGCGTTTTGGCGAGAAGAACACGACGACCGTCTGCGGCACGCTCAAGGGCATCGGATCGGATAAGGGTCCGCTCCGCAGCTGCCCCGGTTGCATCGACGATGCCGTCGAGATCGCCTGCGATGTGCTAAAGCAGCTCGCCGAGTAAACGACAGCAACAGAAAAACGACGGCCGGCGCGCTTGGAATCCATCCAAAGCACGCCGGCCGTCGCCGTTAGAACTCGGCAAACTCGGGAGCGCCGACCTCGATCTCCTCGCGCCCCGCCATAAGCTCGCGCATCTTAACGCAAAACGACTCCTGCTCCCCTGCCTTAAACACAAAATGAAGTGTCACGGCATCCGCGAAATCGGTATCCGAAACCTTGGCACCCGAATCCTGCGCCAAACGAAGCACCTGCTCATACTGCGGATAGGCCACATGCACGTCAACCGGCACGACGCTTGTCATCTCGACGATCTGCCCGGCCTCCTGAGCCGTGGCCACCGCCGCCTGCGTCGCCGCGGTATAGGCGCGCACCAAGCCACCAGGCCCCAACAGCGTGCCGCCAAAATAGCGCGTCACTACGCAGCAAGCATTTTGAGCCCCGCACCGCGCAGCACCTCGAGCGTCGGCATACCGCTCGTGCGGCTCGGCTCGCCATCATCGCTCTGGCGCTCGCGTCCATCGACCAAAATCCACGCGGGAACATTATGCCGAGCGTCATAATGACGCTTGCGAACCATCTCGATAAAGGCATTCGCCTCATCCTCGGACTCAATATGGACCAGCTGAGCAATAAACCGACTCTTGCGGTCCACAAACTCGCCCGAAGCCTCAATATTCGATTGCAGAGTAAAATAGCTGTCCAACAAAGCCCCTCAACAACAAGCAAAGCAACAAACAGCCTCAATAATACGGCAAAGGCCGTATCGATTGTTAGGGTAACAAAAATGCCAAGTGGGCCTATAAGCCGGGTTCTGTCGTGAACGGTCATTTATCTTGTCTGCACGTTACCGTGCAGTTCCACGCACGCTACCCGAACGCGGACCGGGCCGGCCCATAGCGTTCCTATTCGCGCTTGCTCCGGATGGGGCTTGCCAAGCCGCCGTGTTACCACGACGCTGGTGGTCTCTTACACCACCGTTTCAGCTTTTCCCTTTACGCCTTGCGGCGCAGGTGGGAGTCTTCTTTTCTGCGGCGCTTTCCGTCGGATCACTCCGCCCGGCCGTTAGCCGGCATCCCGCCCTCTGGAGCCCGGACTTTCCTCACGCGTGCTGCAAGCAGCACATCGCGCGACCGTCTGGCCCACTCAGCAGTGCAAGAGTGTAACACACCGTTGCCGCAGGCAATGGCACAACGCAAACGCTCGACACGATAAACCAAGAACCGCCATGCGCTACAATGGTCCTGTCGATGGGCAACGTCGTCAGTCGAGACGCGACCGCGCTCCACACCCCTCCGTCTACTCGGTGTGTTCCCGCCTCCTCCCCGAGGCGGGATGTCGGCATTTTTCATGCACTGACAACCCAATAGCCTGTGGACAGCCCGGGCAGCATCGCGCACCTCAGCAGCAAATGAAAAAAGGGACCCGTCCATTGCGGACGAATCCCTTTAAAACAAGTGATCGTCAAACCGATTTACTCGGCGTCGGTCTCCTCGTCCTTCTTCTCGGAAGGCAGCGGGGTAACCTCGATCTCGACGCCCAGAGTCTCAGCAGCGGACTTCATGGACAGGGAGATACGACGACGGTCGAGGTCGATCTCCATGACCTTGACCTGAACCTTGTCGCCCACGTGGGTGACCTGAGAAGGCTGATCGACGTGCTTGTTGGCCATCTCGGAGATGTGCACCAGGCCCTCGATGCCCTCGCCCAGATCGACGAAAGCGCCGAACGGGACAAGCTTGGTCACAGTGCCCTCGACGATAGCGCCGACGGGGTACTTCTTGACCAGTGCGCGCCACGGATCCTCGGTGGTCTGCTTGAGACCCAGGGAGATGCGCTCGCGGTTGAGATCGACGTCGAGAACCTCGACCTCGACTTCCTGGCCGACCTTGACAACCTCGGAAGGATGGTTGACGTGGTTCCAGGACAGCTCGGAGATGTGCATGAGGCCGTCGATACCACCGAGGTCGACGAACGCGCCGAAGTCGACGATCGAGGAAACGGTGCCCTGGAGACGCATGCCAGACTTGAGCTTGGACAGGATCTCGGAGCGCTCGGCCTTACGGGACTCCTCGAGCACGACGCGACGGGAGAGGACGACGTTGTTGCGGTTGCGGTCCATCTCGATGACGCGGGCCTCGATGCGGGTGCCCATGTAGGAGGTGAGGTCCTTGACGCGACGGAGGTCGACGAGGGAGGCGGGCAGGAAGCCACGCAGGCCGATGTCGAGGATCAGGCCGCCCTTGACAACCTCGATAACCTCGCCCTCGACGTTCTCGCCGGAGTTGAACTTCTCCTCGATGCGGTTCCAAGCACGCTCGTACTCGGCACGCTTCTTGGACAGGACCAGACGACCGTCCTTGTCCTCCTTCTGGAGTACCAGAGCCTCGATGGGATCACCGAGTGCAACGATGTCTGCAGGGTTAGCGTCCTTGCGGATGGACAGCTCGCGGACCGGGATAACGCCCTCGGACTTGAATCCGATGTCAACGAGCACCTCGTCATGCTCGATCTTAACGACAGTGCCGTTAACGAGATCGCCCTCATCAAAGTCGGTAATCGTACCGTCGATGAGGTTGTTCATCTCCTCCTCGTTGACATCGTCAAGAGAGAAAATGGACGAGTTCTGAATCTCACTCAAAGGTGGACCCCTTTCGAACTACGGGGCCCCGATTGCTAGGACCTACAGAAGGGTGCGACAAGCACACAACGTTTAGGAACACTCGGGAGCCGACAGATACTAATGTGACGCTTATGCAATCACGTTCGTATAGGTTACGGGGAAATGAGTTCGATTTCAAGCGTGAACTGCGATTTTTTACTCGTGTGGAGACTTTTTCGTAATCTTATGAACACACGTCTCCGCAACTTGACGATAACCAGCCAGGCATTCGGCTTTGGGGTAAAGTATCCGGAGCCAACGATTCTAGATCGATTTTTCGAGAAAGGTGCCCGCGTGCTCAAAGCAGTCGTTTTCGATATGGACGAAACGCTTCTCAGCATCAACCTCAACGCGTTCATCCTTCGCTATTTTAAGGATGTCTCTTCGATGCTCGCGGATATCGGGCGCCGCAGCCGCGGTGGCACGATGGCGCGCCTCGGCACCATCCTGGTCGACCTCAACGCCAATCGCCGCAGCGGCACGGACAACCGCACCAATCTTGAGTTTTACCAAGAAGAGGTCGAGCGCCGATGCGGGATCTGCCTCTCCGATCCCCTCATCTACGAGGCGTTTACCTACTATGACCGCGAAGTTCTTCCGTACAAGAACGACGATATCATTAACGCCCACGCCATGCCGGGCGCACACGCCGCGCTCCAGGCCGTACAGGACGCAGGGCTGCGCTGCGCGCTCTTTACCAACCCCAGCTTTCCCCAGGGGGCCATCGAGTGCCGCATGGGTTGGGGCGACCTGGCCGACGCCCCCTTTGAACTCGTGACGCACATGGGAAACGCCACCCGCTGCAAGCCCGATGCCACCTACTATCTAGAGCAGCTTCAGGTGATGGGGCTCGAGCCACACGAGGTCCTTATGGTGGGCAACGATCCCAAGCGCGACTTCCCCAGTCCCGCCTGCGGCATTCAAACTGCCTATGTTGGCCAGGGCAAGCCCAGCCGAGCCACCTGGCGCGGAACCATGGAAGACTTCGCCCGCGACTTCAACGCCGTAATCGAAGCCTTCTACGAACACCAAGTAGCCGACGAACTGTCGTAGGACCCCTCGCTCCAAACCAAATATCGCCGCAGGTTGAGCACAAGTCAGCGAAAATGCCCCTAAGCGAGCAATGTGCCTTGAAAGAGGAGGGCATAGGCCTTCTGGCCATGCCCGACGATTGAAAGGCAGATTGCCGCTTAGGGGCATTTCAGCGTCGACTGGTTACGCGGTTTGGTAAAACCGCGTAACTAGCACACCTGGGTTTTGCCGATCATGATGTTGAGGATCTCGACGTCGGTATCTTTCATACCCACACGGCCCACGTAGCCCATGCTGGCGATTGTCTGCTCAACGGTATCCTGGATCAGGCCCTCGCCGGCGCGGAAGCCGCGACCCTGCATAGCCATATCGTGGCCCAGAATCGCCGCATCGACGGCAGCGGAAATCTTGGCGGCACAGCTCGCCTTGGCGCCATCGCACACGATGCCGCCAACGTTGCCGAGCGTGTTCGAGACCGTCGCGCCGATCTGTTCGCGTGTGCCACCGCACAGCCAGGTAATCGCAGCGCCGGCGCCGCACGCAGCGCAAATAGCACCGCAAAACGCCGAGAGCGCACCAATATAGCTCTTGATATGCACGGCGATAAGATCGGACAGCATCACGGCGCGCACCAGGCGCTCGTGGTCGCAACGCAGGTACTCGGCATACTCCATGACGGGCAATGCGCAGGTAATTCCCTGATTGCCCGAGCCGCACACAATGGCGACCGGCAGCGCGCAGCCGTTCATGCGAGCGTCGGATCCGGCGGCCGCACGGGCACGGGCACGGCAGGCGACGTCATCGGCACGAGCACCCAGCAGCGTACGACCCACCTCGGCGCCCCAAGCGTGCGCAAGGCCCTCGGCACTGATTGCGCCATTCAGCTCAATCTGACGCTCAACGGCAGCGCGGGCGTCCTCAATGTCACCGTACTCGATAAAGTCGATGATGGTCTCAATCGACATGGGCGTGTCGGCGTTATCTGCCGCCCGCTCAGCCACAACGCGCTCGGCGCAGGCGGCGCACTCCCCCGCCGACTTGCCGCATACCGGAATACCATCGAGCGTATGGCACGTGACATTGGTGTGGTGATCGGTAATTTCGACGACCGCGGTATGGCCCCCGGCCGTGGCAGTCACCTTGATGTAGAGGTTGGGCACACCCTCGACAAGCGACACATCGCAGTAGCCGGCGTCGGCGAGGAGCTCGGCCACGCGAGCACGGTCTTCATCGTTAACGCTCTCGAGCACCTCGAGCGCGCTCTTAGCGTCGCCGCCCACGGCACCCAGCACGGCCGCGGCCTCAATACCGTGCATACCGCCCGAGTTGGGCACGGTCACGCTCTTAACGTTCTTGATGATGTTGCCCGAGCAGGCAACATCCATATGATCGGGCTCGCAACCGAGCGTCTGGCTCGCCAGCGCTGCTGCATAGGCAACGGCAATGGGCTCGGTACAGCCGAGCGCGCAGACAAGCTCGCGGTTCAAAACATCGCAAAACGCGGCATCACGGATGGAATCGGTAGGCATAGGTATCTCCTGCTTGTATAACGGGCTGGGCTCTCAAAATAGTTAGCTCCTTTATTTGATAACAATGCATCAAAAACCGCAACCATGGTTCCGACAGACGGCGCTCGAGCACAAGTTGGCGGCATTATTCATGAGAAGCCGATCTTGTTGCCTGCTAAAGCGTTTGATCAAAAAACGCTCGAGCGTTTACGCAAAAGTCGCGCTATCATGCAGTCGAACGCGGTAAACACCTTTAGCATTTGCGCCGCACAGACCAGAGAGGAACCATCCATGAAGATCGGTATCGGTAACGACCACGCCGCCGTCGAGCTCAAGAACATCATCTCCGAGCACCTGAAGGAGCGCGGCTGCGAGGTCGTGAACTTTGGCACCGACACCTCCGAGAGCTTTGACTACCCCATCGCCGGCTACAAGGTGGGTAAGGCCGTTGCCAACGGCGACGTCGACCTGGGCATCCTGATCTGCGGCACCGGCGTCGGGATTAGCCTGGCTGCTAACAAGGTAGAGGGCGTGCGCGCCGTCGTGTGCTCCCGGAGCCCTTCAGCGCCAAGCTCTCGTATGCACAACAACACCAACGTGCTCGCCTTTGGCGCCCGCGTCGTGGGCTCCGAGCTCGCTAAGATGATTGTCGACGAGTGGCTCGACGCCGAGTTTGAGGGCGGTCGTCACGAGCGTCGCGTTAACCTCCTCAACGAGATCGACCACACACGCGGCCTCAAGGTCGTCGACGAGGCCTAAACTACTCAGTGCCGCAAGCTAACAGCTGGGGCCCGCTCGGAACTCATATCCGAGCGGGCCCCTTCATAGGTTTTTGGTATAAAAGAGCGCCGCGGATGGAGTTCCGCGGCGCCCAAGCCACACGCTAACAGCTTTAAGGAGTCAAAGCTGGTTTAGCCAAAGAAGCGCTTGATCTCAATCTCGGCGTTCTCCAAGCAGTCGGAGCCGTGGATCACGTTGGCGTTGACATCGACGGCAAAGTCGCCGCGGATGGTACCAGGAGCAGCGTCAAGCGGATTAGTAGCGCCCATGAGGGTGCGCATCTTAGCAACAGCGGAGAGACCGGAAACGACCATCTTGACGACCGGACCGCTCGTCATAAAGTCACAGAGACCGCCAAAGAAGGGCTTGTCGGCCAGATGGGCGTAGTGCTCCTCGACGGTAGCGCGCTCGAGCGTGGTCATCTCCATGCGCTCGATGACAAGGCCGCTGCGCTCAATGCGAGCAACAATCTCGCCGATCTTGCGATCGCGCACGGCGTCGGGCTTAATCATGATGAAGGTCTTCTCGATAGCCATAAGGTAGCCTTTCAAGTAGGTTCGCGCGTGCCCAAGTCCCATTCCGGCACCCGCCTGGACTGCATCGTAACAGAGTTTTAGCTGCAGTTAAACAAAAAGCTGTTTATTGAAACGTTGCAATTTATTGAAGCGTTCCATATGTGTCACTTCTGTTTCGAAGCCCGATTAGAGTACCATCCGACCGCCCATCAACCGCATCGAACAGAGCAGGCGGTCGGTTGCCGCCCGCGAACGTAACCCCTTCACAACCCTGCCCAAAGGTCCTACAGAAGTTCTCGACAAGCCCCTCCCCCATAGCAACAAAATACGGGCGTCCGCATCAGCAGGCGCCCGTTAAGCAAAAAATGATTTATCAATACATGGCAAAAACAGCTTCAGCCAAAGCCCTACTTTACCCCGTGGCCCATCTCGACGACCTTGGTCAGCGATCCAAACACGCCTTCGTCGGCCACGAGCTGTGCCACGGCACGCTGCAACTGCACGGCAACGGCGGCAGGGGCGGTACCGCCCTCGGTCGTGCGTGCAGCGACAATCGACGGGATGTCGAGCGCCTCGGTAATGTCGCGCTCAAAGAGCGGGCTTGCCTCCTGGAACACCTCAAACGGCAGGTCCTCAAGATTGCAGCCGCGCTTCTCACACATCAGGACCAGATGGCCCACCACGGCATGTGCCTCGCGGAACGGCAGACCACGCTTAGCCAGGTAGTCGGCAACATCGGTGGCGGCAAGGTGCCCCACGCCGCACTCGCGCGCCATGGCATCCTCGTTGACGGTCCAAGTCGAAATCATACCGGCCATAACCGACAGGCACTGCATGAGCGTATGGGCGGTATCGAGCGCGCCCTCCTTGTCCTCCTGCAAGTCCTTGTTATAAGCAAGCGGCAGGCCCTTCATGGTCACGAGCAGCTGCACCAGGTTGCCATACACACGGCCGCTCTTGCCGCGGATAAGCTCGGCAAAGTCGGGATTCTTCTTCTGCGGCATGATGGACGAGCCGGTGGAGTACGAGTCGGAAAGCGTGATAAAGCCAAATTCGGAGCTCGACCACAGCACGATCTCCTCGGAAAGACGCGACAGGTGCATCGCCATGACGGAGCCGGCGTAATGCAGGTCGAGGAGGAAATCACGGTCGGAAACCGCATCGAGCGAGTTGGGAATCACGCCCGCAAAGCCAAGTTCGGCAGCCGTCATCTGACGATCGAGCGGATAGCTCGTGCCGGCAAGCGCGGCAGCACCCAGCGGGCAGTTGTCGGCGGCATCAAAGGCTGCCTTCAGGCGTGTAAAGTCGCGCGCGAACATCCAAGAATACGCCAGCAGATGATGCGACAGCAGCACGGGCTGGGCGTGCTGCATGTGCGTGTAGCCCGGCAGAATCACCTTGTCGTACTTCTTAGCCGCATCCACCAGCACATGGCGCAGCTCAAGATTGGCCCCATGAGAGCTCCTTGGCCAGCGCCTTGACGCCCAGACGTGTGTCGGTCGCCACCTGGTCGTTGCGCGAACGTCCGGTATGCAAGCGCTTGCCAGCCTCACCGATGCGACGCGTCAGCTCGCTCTCGATGGACATATGAATGTCCTCATCGTTGATGTCGAAGGTGAAGTTGCCGGCATCGATATCCTGTTCGATTCCGGTCAGGCCCTTGGCAATCGCCTGCTCGTCCTCGGCGCTGATAATGCCCTGGGCCGCCAGCATCTTGGCATGTGCCTTAGAGCCGGCAATGTCCTGCTTATAGAGATGTTTGTCGACCGGCAACGACGCGCCAAACTCCTGCGTGACCTCGGCCACGCCTGCCTCAAAACGACCGCCCCAAAGAGCCATGGAACCGTCCCCTTTCTCCAAATACCAAAACAAGCGCCCAAAGCAATGCGCCATATCGCTAAAGCGATTTTTCAACCGCTAGTTTTGCACATTCCCCCACCGTGCACGGGGCCATGTAGCTAATTTGCAAAGAAGTGACGCACCATGCACTTGGCGCCCAACGTCTCCCTCCGGATGTTGCCCTGCGAACAATCGATCCAGGCCTTCAGGCTCATAGGGACATCCTCGACCTTTACAGCATCGATCTCGGGCGCGAGCAAGCAAAGCATGCGCAATAGCATTGAACATAATAGATGCTCCTCATATATAGGCGCAGAGCCGCCAAATTGATAGAAGGAGCCCCGCCGGACAACCCCGGCGGGGCTCGGACTCAGCCGCAGACGCGGCATCATATATGCGGGCGGAACGTAGGGGCCACCGATGTTAAGAAGTGTCAGCAAGCATAACGAAAGGTAGGGACCCCGTGCGCCCGTTATGTATCACGCGGATGGGCCGCGCGGATACCAAGGGAAGGAGGCGCTAGGCCTGGGCAGCAGCAGAGCTGGGGCCCTGGACCTTTGCCCACGTCTTGAGCGACAGCGTATCGATCTCGATAAAGCCGGCGCTGGCCTTCTCGTCAAACGTGGTGTCGCGGTCGTAGGTAGCCAGGCCGTAGTCGTAGAGGCTGAAGGGACTCTTGCGGCCGACGACATGGCAGTTGCCCTTAAAGAACTTCAGACGGACAGTGCCGGTCACGAACTTCTGGGTATCGGCCATAAAGGCGTCGAGCGCGTTCTTGAGCGGGCTGTACCACTGGCCGTTGTACACGGCGGTGGCCCAATCCTGCTCGAGCTTGATCTTGGTCTTGAGCAGGTCGCCCTCGACGCAGATGTCCTCGAGCGCCTTGTGGGCGGTGATGAGCGTCAGGGCGCCGGGAACCTCATAGCACTCGCGGCTCTTGAGGCCCACCAGACGATCCTCGACCAGGTCAAGACGGCCAAAGCCGTTGTCGCCCGAAATCTTGTTGAGGGCGATGACGATCTCGGAGAGCTTCATCTTCTTGCCGTCGACGGCGACAGGCTTGCCGGCCTCAAACTCGATCTCGGTATAGGTCGGGGTGTCAGGCGTGTCCTCGGGGTTCTTGGTCATAACCCAAGCGTCATCGAGCGGCTCATTCCAAGGGTCCTCCAGGTGACCGCACTCGATGGCGCGACCCCACAGGTTGTCGTCGATGGAGTAGGGGTTGTCGTTGGCACCCTCGGGAACCGGCACGTTGTGGGCGTGGGCATAGGCGACCTCGTCGGGACGGCACTTCAGGTCCCACTCGCGAACCGGGGCGATAACCTTGAGCTCGGGGTCGAGGGCCTTGACGGCGGCCTCAAAACGGACCTGATCGTTACCTTTGCCAGTGCAGCCGTGGGCGACGTAGGTCGCGCCAAACTCGTGGGCGACCTCAACAAGCTTCTTGGCAAGCAGCGGGCGAGACAGGGCGGAGAGCAGCGGATACTTATTCTCGTACATGGAGTTTGCGGCGATGGCTTTGGTCAGGAACTCATCGGAGAACTCGTCGCGCAGGTCGAGCACCTGGCAATCGAGAACGCCCAGGTCGAGCGCCTTCTGCTTCTTGGCATCCAGTCCGGTCTCTTCCTGGCCCACGTTGCCGCAGACGCAAACGACATCGAGATTCTTCTCGTCCTGGAGCCACTTGGCACATACGGATGTATCAAGACCACCGGAATATGCGAGAACGACTTTTTCCTTGCTCATGGCTGTTTCCTTTTCGCCCTTGGTAGCTAGTTAGAACATCGGTCAGTTGCAAAGTCATTTCAAGGTCATATACCGTGCAATATCAGGTTAAATAGCAAAAAATCAGCACATACATGCCCTAGAAACATGCAGCAGCAATGTCGTGCTAAAAACCCAACGACCTCAAAATGACTCTGTTGAGGCAATTCGCCCCATGCGGACAGAGACGATTGTTATCGTCGTCGGGAAATTGCGCGCTGGCGTCGGATGGCATTGTCTGCAGTGGTGATGATCTTTACGAACTGCATCTGCCTCTCCTTTCACGTATCGCCGGGCGCAATTCAAATATCGTAAACGGTACCTTTACTCGGTAAGCGGTTGTTTTTCCGTCTCCGTTTTCGATGGTCGTTATATTACGCTAAAGTGCCCGCAGCACAAGCGACAAATTCAAATTTCTGAAAAGTTTTTTCATTACTTTGTGAAGCGTGGTGCAAATACGCACCATTCCTGCGAAAATACGCGACTACTAGTTGATGGTTATAACGTCTGAAACAATCTCGAAACGAAAGGCGCATTTTTATGCAAACTTACGAATCGGACGCCAACATCGGCAACATTAAGATTCTCGCCGTCGATATGGACAAGACGCTGCTGACCGACGAGCGTGTGCTGCCCCAGGGTCTTGATGAGCGCCTGGACAAGCTCGCCGACGCCGGCATCGTATTCTGCCCCGCCAGCGGACGTCCCGCCCCCAAGCTCGAGGAGATGTTCGAGGGCATCAAGAACCGCCTCGCCTTTTGTCCCGACAACGGAGCTTGCGTGATCTATCGCGGCGGCTATATCTATAAGAGCAATATTGACGGAGCTGTATCAGCAGGTCTTGAACCGTGCCTCGGAGGATCCTCGCGCTGTCCCCGTCCTGTGCTGCTTCGACGAGTTCTACGTGCTTGCCCGCGACCATCAATACCACGACGAGATCAGCGTCTACTACAACACAATCAACTACGTCGACAGCTTTGAGGGCATTGATTTCGAGTCCAACAAGATTTCGGTCTTCTTCCCCGGCTACGACGCCGAGCCCGCTTTCCGCGAGACCTATAGCCCCGAGTTCTCGGACAAGCTCTACGTCACCAACGCTGGGCGCGAGTGGATCGACTTTATGAACCTGGGGGCGTCGACAAGGGCGCCGGCGTCGCTCACCTGTGCGAGCACCTGGGCATCGATATTGCCGACGCCGCCGCCGTGGGCGACACCTACAACGACATCCCCATGCTCGAGCGCGTCGGTCACAGCTTTATCGTGGACAACGCCGAGGAGCACATGAACGCGCATGCCAAGTGGCGCATTCCGAGCAACAACGACGGGGCGTACTGACGCTCATCGACGCCATCTTGGCGGCTCGTTAACGTGGCTCGTCGGACCTGGCCGGGCGACGCGGGTAAGTTTTTCGTTCGGTCAGGTCCTGGGCTCGCCTCGAAGAGCACATTCAGTGCTCTTCGGCTCGTGCGGAATCTACGAAAACTTACCCGCGTCGCCCGGCCAGGTCCTAGGTTTACTTGCTTGCCGCCTAGATGGCGTCTTGGCGTCTAGATACTTGGCTGATTTGAATGAAGGGGGCCTTTGTTGGCAAGGAGCCCCTTCTGGTTTGGTTACTTTAGGTTGTGGGCACTTCCCTATTTGGCATCGGCCCAGGTTATGCCGGTGCTGGCTTCGGCGATTAGGGGGACGCGGAGGTCTACTACGTGTTCCATGACGTCGCGGACCATGGTGGTTAGGCGCTCGACTTCGTCGACGGGGCACTCAAAGTCTAGTTCGTCGTGTACCTGCAGGATCATGTGGGCGGCAAAGCCTTCTTCTTCCAGGCGACGGCTTACGCGGGCCATGGCGATCTTGATGATGTCTGCTGCGGTGCCCTGCATGGGATGGTTCATGGCCGTGCGCTCGCCAAAGCCGCGGAGTTGCGGGTTTTTGGCCTTGAGCTCGGGAATATGGCGTCTGCGGCCATACATGGTCTCGGCGTAGCCCGTCTGCTTGGCGCGCGCCACCACGTTGTCGAGGAACGTACGCACGCCCGGGTAGGCCTCGTAGTAGCGGTCGATCATGTCGCGCGCCTCGGCCATCGAGATATGCAGCGACTGCGACAGGCCGTAGGCCTGCTGGCCATACACGATGCCAAAGTTCACGGCCTTGGCGCGACTGCGCAGGTCGGGCGTTACCTCGGACACCGGCACACCAAACACGCGCGCCGCCGTCTCGGCATGGAAGTCCTCGCCCTCGTTAAAGGCGCGCACCAAGTGCTCGTCACCCGAGAGATGTGCCAGCAGACGCAGCTCGATCTGCGAGTAGTCCACCGCCAAAAAGACGCTTCCCTCGCCTGCCGAAAACGCCGTCTTGACGGTACGCCCCAGCTCCGAGCGCGTCGGAATGTTTTTGCAGATTAGGGTCGCTCGAAGACAGACGCCCCGTCGCGGTGATGGTCTGGTTGTACGTGGTGTGCACACGACCGTCACCGCGGCGCAGCGGGCCCAACGTGTCCAGATAGGTTGACTTGATCTTGGACTTCTCGCGCCAGTCTAAGATCAAACGAACAATCTCGTGGTCACGGGCAAGATCACTCAGTACCTTGGCATTGGTCGAATAGTAACCGCGCTTGGTCTTTTTGAGACCCTTGGTCGGAAGGCCCATCACATCAAAGAGCACATGCGAAAGTTGCATGGGGCTGCCGATGTTAAAGGTCTCGTCACCGGCAAGGTCGCGAATGCTTCGTTCGACCTCGGTGATCTGGGTCGCCAGACCCTCGGACAGACTGTGCAGGCGGTCGGGGTCCACGAGCATGCCCGCGCGCTCCATCTTGGCAAGTACCGGAACGAGCGGCATCTCGATGCCATCGAACACGTTGGCGGCGTTCTCACGGGCCATGCACTCGCGCAACGGCGCCACGAGCGCCAGCGTCAGAGCCGCAGTACGGGCGGCAGGCGCCGGAGCGTCCTCACCAGCACCCTCTGCACCGCGCGCCGCAGGCAACGCCATCTGCAGATAGGTATCGGCCAGATATGCCTCATCGAACTCGGAGCGATCGGAATCCAGCAGATAGGCAGCGACCACGGCATCGAAGATACGCGTGGAATCGGCAGCGAGCGGATCCATGAGCTCGGGCTCAGAAGAATCGATGGGCGAAAGCTCGTGCAGCAGCGCTTTCGTATCCGGGCTCGCCACGCGGCCCTCCATAAACAGGCGCGCAAGCACGCCGGCGATCACACCGTGAGCGAAGTTGAAGCCTCAACCTCAGCCGCCGCACAGCTGTCGCCCTCCTCGAGCGCGAACAGGCCCTTGGACGTCGCCAACCACAGCGTGCGCGTCAGCCCAAAGAGCGCGCCCTCTTCCTTGTCGTCGTCCACCACGGCGGCGACCCACTCGCCGGCATCAATCGCGCGGGAGACCTCAGCCGCAACGGCACCAAAGCGCGTCGGCATCGCCGGCGGCTGCGCGAACCATAGCAGGTATCTCAAACACACTGGAGGCAGCAGCCGCCCTCGCCGCCGATCAGCGCCAAGAAACGGTTCTGCATGGCGGTGATACCAAGCGTACCCAGCGCCGCGGAAACCTCATCGGCAGAAAACGCCGGGAAGGACGTCGCCTCAAAGTCGAGCTCGACGGGCGCATCGGTGCGAATTGTCGCAACCTTGCGGCTCAGTAGTGCGTCATCGATGTGTGCACGCAGGTTCTCGCCCATCTTGCCCTTGACCTCATCGGCATGCGCGATGACTTCGTCCAGGCTACCGTACTTCGCAATGAGCGCACTCGCCTTTTTGGGACCGATGCCCGGTACACCGGGGATGTTGTCGGACGTATCGCCCTTTAGACCGTAAAAATCGGGCACGAGCGCCGGCGTAATGCCGTGATACAGGTCGTCCACGCCTCGGGCGTCATAATCGCCACGTCGGACAGGCCCTTGCGGGTCGAGACCACGTTGACGTGCTCGGTCACGAGTTGATACATGTCGCGGTCGCCGGTCACCAGTAGCATGTCGCAGCCGGCCTCTTCACCCAGGCGCGCCATGGTTCCCAGGATGTCATCGCCTTCCCAGCCCTCGGACTGCAGAATCGGCACGTTGAGCGCGGCGAGCAGCTCCTTAATCATAGGGAACTGCGCATGCAGATCGGGGTCCATGGGCGGGCGTTGCGCCTTATACTGCGGCAGCATCTCCATGCGCACGCGCGGTTTACCCTTGTCAAACGCCACGACGACGCCGTCGGGGTTAAAGGCATCGATCATCTTGAGAAACATGTTCAGAAAGCCAAAGATCGCGTTGGTGGGGCGACCGTCCGGCGCGTTCATGGTCGGCGGCACGGCGTGGAAGGCGCGATGCATGAGCGAGTTGCCGTCGATAACGGCAAAGGTGCGGCGCTTGTCAGACATATTGAATACCTCGCTTTGGGCTGGGCACGGTTTGCTCACACCAGTTTACACGCCTCGCCCCGCGGCCACCGCACATCAGGCTTCCCTGCCGCCGCGGGCCCGCGCGTGATACGATGGCTCACGGTACATCAACCAGCACGATCGATCCGAAAGGAGCCTGCGTCATGGAGCGTCCCTGCGCATGGAAAAAGTACACGCCACAGCAAGTCGAGGAGCTCGAGGAGCTTTGCCGCGGCTATAAGCAGTTTTTGAGCGAGAACAAGACCGAGCGCCTGTGCGTCAAGACCGGCATCAAGATGGCCGAGGAGGCGGGATACGTCGACCTGGAGACCGTGATCGCCGAGGGCCGCGAGCTCAAGGCAGGCGACAAGGTGTACGCCGCCAACCACGGCAAGGACCTTATGCTCGTCAACCTGGGCACCGCCCCGCTCGAGCAGGGCTTTAACATCCTGGGCGCCCACGTGGACTCGCCGCGCCTGGACCTTAAGCAGAATCCCGCCTTCGAGGCCGGCGACATGGCCTACCTCGACACGCACTACTACGGCGGCGTCAAGAGCTACCACTGGGTAGCCTCCCCGCTCGCACTCGTGGGCGTCATCTGCAAAAAGGACGGTACCACCGTCGACATCAATATCGGCGACAAGGCGGACGACCCGGTCTTTACCATCTCCGACCTGCTGATCCACCTCTCGAGCGAGCAGATGTCCAAGCCTGCCAAGGACGCCGTCGATGCCGAGATCCTCGACGTGATCGTGGGCGGTCGTCCCGTCAAGTTCGATGGGGACGACAAGGACGCCCCCAAGGAGCCCGTCAAGCAGATGTTCCTGGACATCCTCAAGGAGCAGTACGACGTCGAGGAGGAGGACTTCCTCTCCGCCGAGATCGAGGTCGTGCCCGCCGGCCCGCCCGCGACATGGGCCTCGACCGCTCCATGATTTTGGGCTATGGCCACGACGATCGCGTCTGCGCCTACCCCTCCATGCTCGCCCAGATCGACGTCGCCAACGTGGAGCGCACGAGCATCACGCTCATCGTCGACAAGGAGGAGATCGGCTCCGTGGGTGCCACCGGTATGACGAGCCGCTTCTTCGAGAACACCGTCGCCGAGATCATGACGCTCGCCGGCGAGGATAGCCCGCTGGCCCTGCGCCGCGCACTCGCCCGCAGCCGCATGCTCTCCTCCGACGTGTCCGCCGGCTTCGACCCGGGCTATGCCGGCAAGTTCGAGACCAAGAACGCGGCCTTTATGGGTCGCGGCCTGTGCTTTAACAAGTACACGGGCAGCCGCGGCAAGGGCGGCTCCAACGACGCCGATGCCGAGTACGTGGCCCTCGTCCGCGACATCATGGACGAGGCCGGCGTGGACTTCCAGACCTGTGAGCTCGGTCGCGTCAACGCGGGCGGCGGCGGCACCATTGCCTACATCATGGCCAAGTATGGCATGAACGTCATCGACTCCGGCGTTGCCGTCCTGTCCATGCACGCCCTGTGGGAGGTCGCCAACAAGGCCGATATCTACGAGGCCTATCGCGGGTACAAAGCCTTCCTCGAGCGCGCCTAACCAACCCTTGTAAGGCGCACCAAACCAGCCCTTTATAACTTGCGGTGGAATACGGACTAACCTGGCCTTCAACCGGCTCGCGCAGACCGTATTCCGCCGCGACTTTTTTGGCAGAGGAGAGTTCATGCTCCAGGTCATCGTTTCACCCGCCAAGCAAATGCGCGCGGCACAAGATGCTTTTGAAGTTCAGGGATTCCGCCCTTTGCGCGCGAGACCGCTCAGCTGCACCATGCGCTCTTGGACATCGAACGAACCGAAGGCGACAGCGGCCTACAAGCTCTGTGGAACGTCAGCGACAAGCTGCTGGCCCCTTGTCTCGACATTTTGCATGAGTTCGAGCCCATCTTGGGGAACGGCGATCTCGACAATCCCGCACTCGCCCGTCACCTCTCCCCCGCCATCATGTCCTATCACGGCATTCAGTACCAGAGCATGGCACCCGAGGTGATGGATTCAGTGCAGCTCGCATGGCTGCAAGACCATCTGTGGATCCTCTCCGGCCTCTACGGGTGCGTTCGTCCCTTCCATGCCGTCGAACCGTATCGACTGGAGATGGGCGCGAAGCTCGCCGTTGACGATGCCCAAGACCTCTACGCGTTTTGGAGCGACAAGCTCGCGCGGGCTATCGCCCCGGCAGGCTCAAACACCACGATCGTCAATCTCGCCAGCGTAGAGTATGCCAAAACCGTTCTGCCCCACCTCGCGGACGACGCCATGGCCGTCACATGCCTTTTTGGCGAGGGTATCCGCAACGGCAAGCCCATCCAGCGCTCGACCGCCAGCAAAAGGCGCGCGGCTCCATGGTGCGGTGGATGGCAGAAAACAAGCTCGAGGATGCAAGCGAACTTACCGCATTCAACATCGGCTATCGGCACATCCCCGAGCTTTCAGACAAAAACACCCTGGCATTCATGAACGCGCAGGCACAATAGGCCCGCCGTTTCCAAACGCCCCGTTACTCCGCCAAGCCATCGGCCTTTGCAATCTCGCTCGTTGAGCCATCTTGGTAGGTAACCTTAACGCGCTCTACGTCGGATACCGTAACGCCCGACGGAGGTTCCAGACGCCACTCCGTCAGAGCGATATCCATGGTCGTGGGCACATCGCCCTGATCTTTGAGCTCCACCGTCAGTGTTTTGAGCGCCTCATCAAACGTCACGCGTTCGATTTCCTCGCCCGGAATAGACCCGCCGCTCAGCTGCAATTGCACAAACTCGTCGCGCAGATACCAGTAGTCGCCCGGCGCGGCCACCGTGTTACCGCCAGTGACCTTCACCGTCATGATCGGCAGGGCATCGTCGGCCTCAAACTCCCATGCAGCGCCGCCGCGACCACCAAACGTCCAGATACAAAAGGCAATCACCAGCACGGCAAGCACCGCAAAACCAATCGCGACAAGACCATGGTGCGCACGGCTTTCCTCGGCCGATACATCCCATTGCGTCTCTCGATATAGATGCTTGTCTTCCATGTTCGCCTCCCCACAGGCACGCTCGTTGGCCCAATCGTACCCATTCAGGCTATACTTGAGCCCATTACATAAACGGGGAGCTTGCAGGACAAGACGGCAGGCTGAGATTGGGCGCGCCCGCCCTGACCCGCAAACCTGATATGGGTAATGCCAACGAAGGGAGCCGTGCCAATGAGCACACAGACCGAGCCCAAGCTCGTCACGCAAATCGACTTCGCCCGTGCCGGGCAGATCACGCCGCAGATGAAGGAAGTCGCCGAGCGCGAGCATCGCGACCCCGAGTACATCCGCGAGCGCGTGGCCGACGGCCGCATCGCCATTCCCGCCAACATCGTGCATATCAAAAGGGCATGCGCGCCTTTGGTGTCGGCGAGGGCCTTTCCACCAAGGTCAACGTGAACTTGGGCATCTCGGGCGACAAGGCCGATGCCACCGAGGAATGGAAGAAGGTCAAGATCGCCGAGGACTTTGGCGCCGACGCCATCATGGACCTCTCCAACTCGGGCAAGACGCGCCAGTTCCGCCAACAGCTCATCGACGAGACGCCGCTCATGGTAGGCACCGTCCCCATGTACGACGCCATCGGCTACATGGAAAAGCCGCTGGTCAAGCTCACCAAGGACGACCTGTTCGAAGTCGTGCGCGCGCATGCCGAGGACGGCGTGGACTTTATGACCATTCACTGCGGCATCAACAAGTCGGTCACCAAGACCTTTAAGGAGACCGGCCGCCTGATGAACATCGTGAGCCGCGGCGGCTCACTGCTGTTTGGCTGGATGGAGGTCACCGGTAACGAGAACCCGTTCTATGAGTTCTACGACGAGTTGCTCGAGATTTGCCACGAGTACGACGTGACGATTTCGCTCGGCGACTCCTGCCGCCCGGGCTGCCTCTACGACTCCAACGACGCCACCGAGACCGCCGAGATGATCGAGCTGGGCAAGCTGTGCAAGCGCGCTTGGGCCGCCGGCGTCCAGGTCATGGTCGAGGGCCCGGGTCACATGGCGCTCGACGAGATCGCCGCCAACATGAAACTGCAGAAGCGCCTGTGCCACAATGCTCCGTTCTATGTGCTCGGGCCGCTGGTGACCGATATCGGCGTGGGTTACGACCACATCACCGCTGCCATCGGCGGCGCCATCTCCGCCAGCTCCGGTGCCGACTTCCTGTGCTACGTGACACCGGCAGAGCACCTATGCCTGCCCAACGCCCAGGATGTGCTCGACGGCCTCATGGCCACCAAGATCGCCGCACACGCCGCCGACATCGCCAAAAGGTGCCCCACGCCCGCGACATGGACGACAAGATGGGCCAGGCACGCCGCAAGCTCGACTGGGACACCATGTGGAAGTGCGCGCTCGACCCGGTTACGGGCAGAAGCGCTACGAGGAGTCCCCCGCCGCCACCGAGGGCACTTGCACCATGTGTGGCAAGATGTGCGCCGTCCGCACCGTCAACAAAATCTTCGAGGGCACCACGATCGACCTCGGCATGGAGGACTAGCCCTGTCGCCGCGGCCGCTTCTGGCGGCGAGCCGGTGCCTGTCAATTGTTGACGTGTGAACATTTGCTTGCATTTGCGTAAAGATTGCATCGCCCGCCCGGGTTCGACATAGAGTCGGCCCGGGCATCTTTATAATGCTGGCTTATAGACCCATTTGATTCCGACCGAACAAGGGAGCGAACATGGATCGCAGTAAGGTACCTGCCGTTCTATCCATCGCAGGATCCGATTCCAGCGGTGGCGCCGGCATTCAGGCCGACATCAAGACCATCACGGCGCACCGCCTGTATGCCGAGACGGCCATCACCGCTATCACCGCACAGAACACCCTGGGCGTCACCGCCGTGCAGAACATCTCCCCGGATATTGTCGCGGCACAGATCGATGCCGTTTTTGACGATATCCGCCCCAACGCCGTCAAGATTGGCATGGTTTCCTCTGCCGAGATTATCGAGGTTATCGCCGACCGCCTGAGCGCTTGGAACGCGACAAACGTAGTAGTCGACCCCGTCATGGTAGCCACCTCGGGCGCACGGCTGATTGCCGAAGATGCCGCCGAGGCGCTCACCCGCCGCCTGTTCCCGCTAGCGACGGTTATCACGCCCAATATTCCCGAGGCCATGGCCCTGCTCGACTACGAGGTCGACTCCGAGCGCACGCAGCAAAATGCTGCCATGCTCCTCACCCGCCGCTTTGGTTGCGCATCCCTCGTTAAGGGTGGGCATCTTGTCAACGAGGCCAACGATGTACTGGCCGAACCCGCGCCACTCGATGACGAGGGCAACCATCTGGGAGATCCACTCACCACGTGGTTCCGCCACAAGCGCATCGAGACCGACAACACACACGGCACCGGCTGCACGCTCTCGTCCGCCATCGCCTGCGCGCTGGCGCAGGGCATGGATCTTGCCGACGCCGTCAACGCGGGCAAGGCCTACCTAACGGGCGCCCTCGCCGCCGGCTTTGACATGGGCAAAGGTTCCGGCCCCGTCAATCACATGTGGCAGTACTGAGACAGTTTGCCGCAGCTCGCTATTGATGCTGACCAACAGGCAAAACACGCTGAACGTACCGCAACACGCTGACCGTACTTAGGGTTTTGCGCCCACTTGGGATATTCGAGGGATACGAGAAAGGGGCCGTAGCGACGAACCGCCACGGCCCCTTTTTGTTGTTATCACCCGCGGTCGCTCCCGCCCCAGATCAGGGCGAGCGCGACAACCGTGACGAAGCTGCCCAAAATCGCGCCGAGCGCCGCGCCCATGACGAAAGCCATTACCACGGCACCCCGTCGGTGACGCAGACCTGCAGACGGTCGAGCGGCTCGCCGTAGATACCGGCGTAGTCGTCGCCGCTATAGGTAGAGCCGTCGTCGCACACGGTGTTCAGCCATCCGGCGCGCGCAGTGGTCTGGGAGCGGTACCACGCCTGCTTGTACTCCTCGCCGCTCGGCGTCACGTAGTACATGCGCACGCCGTCGATGGTATGACCGGCGATACCGGCGCAGCCGTTTACGGTGTCGTTGCGGTCGCCCTTGGCGACCCAGTCGAGCCAGCCGTCCTCGACGGTGTGGACCTGATACTTGAGCGTACCGCGATCAACTCGGGCGCAAAGGAGGTCATGCTGTCGGCACGGGTAGCCCGCGAAGCCGTCGTCGCCGGCACCGAAGTCAGTCACCTCGTCCAGCCAGCCGCCACCCTTAAGGTGCAGCGAGTAGTGTACGGGAACACTGGCGCCAGTGGAGCGAGGGAAACCGCCCGGCGCGCCCTGCGACGCCGAAGGCGCAGCGGGGGTCGCCGCGGGCTGCACAGTCGGCGCGGACGACTGCGCGCCGCCGACCATCGCGTCGTACCACTCGACGGCGCGCTGCATGTAGTGGTCGCGCTGCGAGCCAGCCAGCTCGCCGGGACAGGCCGTGGACGACCAGTGCTTGTGCGGGGAACACGTTCACCATCCATGCCGGGCGGCCCAGCCCGTAGTACAGGCACAGCGCCGCCACGAGGTGCGTACCGCTCTCGATAGCGGCCTCGTGAACCGTCCACGGGCCGCGCGCGCTGTTGGCGTGTTCGATGCTGATGGTCGTGTCGTTACCGCCGCCCGTGCCGATGCCGTCGCCGCAAGCGTAGGCGCGGTCGGTGTCGTTGACGTGCTGCACGATGTAGCCGTTGCGGTCGACCGAGTAGTGGGCAGAGCAGCCGTTGGCGGCCCAGATGCTGTTGCACTGGGCCGCATTGAGGTCACCCGCCATATGGTGGATCGTGACGCCCTTGATGCCGAAGGGTCGTCCCGCCGAGAAGTTGCAGCCGAGGAGCTTGTACTCGTCCGGTTGGACGTTCGCGAAATCTGCCATGTTAGTCCTCCTTAATGTCGCCGAGCGCGAGCAGCGCGTCGAGCCATTTGTCCGTAATACCGACGGATTTGAAGGCGGCATAGGCCACCTGCACGCCGCCGACACACGCGAAGATGGACGCCACCCACGCCGAGGGGTCGGTGGGCACGCCTCCCGCCATGGCCGTGAGGGCACCGCACCCCGCCGAGACGGCGATGGCCGTCCAGCGGGCGACGCTGCCCGTCATGGCCTTAGTCTTGATGGCCTGCACGATGTACGGCACCACGAGCACCGTGGCGACGGTGAGGCCGGCCTGAATCTCAGTCATTTGATTGCCCCTATCTGCTTGTCTCCTTGTTGTACATGAGGTCGACGCGGTCGTAGATGTGGTCGACCTTCTCGGCCATCCCCTGGCTGCGCGCCTGGCTGTGGACCAGATCGGCGTGCAACACGTCATTTGAAGCGACGACCGACTCCATGAGGGTCTTCATCCCCTCAATCAAGGTGTTGCTGCGCTCCATCTGCGCGGCGATGCGGCCTTCCATCTGTGAGCGCTCACGGTCGCGCTGCGCCCGCTCGTCCACCTCGGCCTGCTTTCGCTCCTCGCGCTTGAGGTCGAGATTCGCCTTGCGCTCGTTCTGCAGCTTGTATTCGGCGAGAAACTGACGCCCAAAGTAAACGGCAATAAGCGCCAGAAGCACGCCTCCAAGCCAAGCCGGTCCGTACGGCACGAAGAGCTTGAGTACCTCCATCCGGCCTCCCTTCCGTTCTGCGGTGTGGCGGGGCCCATCCCCCGCCACACCGCAGGTTCGGGCCACCGTAACGCCGGCCTACACCGCCGCCATCGTGCCGACGCACACGGCCAGCGGGCCCTGCGACAGGATCACGGCGCGGTCGGTGATGATGCACCCGTGCAGGAGCGCGCCATCGGGACCGTCACCACCGCCCCGTGCAGCATCACGTCGAGCGCCGTGTTGTGGACGCCCACGACCGTGCCGAACTCCATCGTCAGACGCCTGCCGCCCGATGGCATCGCCGCCGCCAGCCGCGTAGCCGCGCCCTTGATCTCGGCCGTCGAATCGCTCATCGTTCGTACCTCCTCGCCGTGTGCTTTATGACGCAGCCAGCGTCAAGCGTCAGCGTCTGCTTCTGGATTGCCAGCTTGCCGACCACACCGCCAGTCTTGTAGTTCATCGCTACGGCCATGCACGGCTCCACGGGCTTGTAGACGCTCTTGAACTCGTCCGTGCGCGTCACGGCGCGCTCGGTGGCGAGCAGCTCCGCCGCTTTGGCGTCCGCGGCCGACTGCATGGCGTCCTGGGGCCAAGGCGTGGCTGTGGAGCCCTCCTCGACCTTGTCGGCGACGAAGATTGCCTCGCCGCCGTCGATATAGCAGTAGCCCCAGCTGACCTTGCTGTGGTTTTCCGTGGCGTGATAGGTGTAGCTGACCTTCTGCCACTCGCCAGTCAGAGTGAACCCCTTGGTCACCGGGCCGAGTGCCCTCTCCTGGTCCCAGAAGGACTGTATGATGCCCGTCGCGCCCTTGGTGCCCTTGATCCACACGCTTTGCGTGTAGTCCGTGTCCTTCTTCACGCTCGGCCCCTCGTCCTGGCAGAAGCCGACGCGCCCGCCATTGGAGATAGCCTTGATGCCGAACAGCACGCCCGTCTGCGGCGAGTCGGGAACGTAGACGGTCTGGATGCTGCCGTGCGAATCGCTCTGTCTGAAGCTCTTATCCGACTTCTTGCCGGTGCCGATGAGAGCGTTGGCGGCGCCCTCGACAAGGTTGCTGTCCTCGGTGTCCACACCCGGCAGGCTGTCGTAGCTGTAGCTCTTGACGATTCGGCGCCCGACCGAGACGGTCGAGAGGTCTGAATCGGGCGAGTCGTCCACCGCCGTGCCGCGCACCGATGCGTCCTGCGTGCTGAAGTCCACGTGTACGACGTTGCAGACCTCGGCGCGGTTGGTCGATTCGGTCATGGCAGACATGAAGCGCGCGTCGGTGCCCTCGGTGAACTCGGCCGAGATGGGCATGTCGGCAGGCTCGACGTAGCGCCTGAAAAGCACGTTGCCCATGCGGTCGGTCGAGGCCGAGCGGAACCCGGCAGCCTCGAGGAGCAGGTTCACGGCGTCCAGCATGGTCTTGGCGTCGTTGTTCCTGCCCACGCCGAACCCAGTTGCTGCCCAACAGGAGGCTGCTGCTGTCGGCATAGACGGTGAGACCGACCGACTCGGCTATCTTGACGGCCTCCTCCACCGCATTGCTGTCCTGGGCGATCACGTAGGGGCCGTCGAAGTCATCGTCCTTGAGCAGCTTCAGGAGGCCGTAGGCGTTGATCTGGCCCTCGCGGTAGGCACCGTCGATGTCCACCGAGTCCACCACGGGCATGAATGTTCCGAGGCACTCGCGCCTCTTGCTGCCGTCCGTGAAGGTGGCGTTGAGGTACACACGCAGAAAGTCGTTGCCGACGTCGAACTTGCCGGCGAAGTCCAGGGATGCAGTCTCATAGAGCGCCGTGTTTGCGTTGCGCTCGATGGAGCCGCCGTTCTCGATGTCGCGCACGAAGTCGACTTCGAGCCCCGTCTCGCGCGAGACGCGCACGAAGTCGTAGGAGGCGTCGAACGGCCTTATCCAGCTATCAGCCATTGGCCGGCTCCTCCCACGTCTCCCACGTCGGGTCGCACGAGGCCACCCACGCGCCGTCGGAACGCTTCACGCTACAGCTGAGGCGGGCGCGGAACCGCTCGCCGTGGAGATCGCGCACCCAGAAGCGCCCCGCCATGTTCATGACCTCGAGGAATGACTTGTAGTCCTCCTCGTCGAGCAGCAAGAAGTCCATGCTGTCCTTGACGTCCCGTTCGTTGATGCCGTACGAGACGGGCAGCCCCTCCCGCCGTCGGCGAAGTGCAGCATCTTGTATCCGTGCGTCACCTTGCGGCTCGAGCCCTTCTTGAGATAGCGCCCGAGCCACGACCTCTCAGCGCCGGCTCCCCAGTTGAGAGCCACCGCGCGGCTCGCCACTGTCGTCTTGACCCTCGTCGCTGTGCTCACGCCCGTCGCGGCGTAGGCAACCGCGACGTACTCGAACTCGCTGTTGAGCGGAGGCAGCGGGTCGCCCGCGCCCTCGCCCGCCGCAAGGTGCGAGCCGAGCTGCAGGGTCGAGCCGTCGGGCAGGACGCGCGACACGGTGAAGTGGGACGTCTCGGGCGTGTCGTCGCTGTCGGCCTTGCCGGGGAATACCGACAGCTGACATCCCAGCCTCTCGTCGACGAAGATGTTTAGCGACGGTTTGGCAGGCGGTGCCCAGTCGGTCCGAAAAGTTCTCGAGACGGTGACCGACAGCGACGAGCCGGCCGTGACCGTGAGCATGACCCTGTACTGCGTGTAGTTGACGAAGGCGTGTTGCGCGTATCCGAGGCCAAAGGAGCGCGCGTCCTTGTCCACAGTCCCGCTCCACAGGAGGTTGCCCCTGATGTCGCACAAAGACAGGTACTGTCGGCTGACGCCCGTCTCGTCGGCCACCCTCCACGTGAAGGTATGCGGCACCGCGCGCAGGGTCACCCCGTCCGCAGCCGGGTCGGTGAAGAATGCCTGGGGCGCGTCCGCGACGGTATATGCCGCCGCGCTCGACCATGCGCCCCAGTCCTCGTCGAGGCCCTTGGTGCGTACGCGCACGGTGTACATGCCCTTGGCGTCCGTCGGCAACTTCAGGCTCGTAGCCGAGCCCTCGACCGTCGTGGCAGTGGTGCCCGCAGGTGTCGTGATCTGCACCTCAGCGGAGGCCTGCGCCGAGCCGTCCGGATGGTTGGGCACCCATTCGAGTGTCGCGCTCGAGCGGGTGGCATAAGCCGCCCTGACGCCCCTGATGGACGGTGCGAGCGGCGGGCATATGGTCGTGACCTCGTTTGACTCGGTCCACGGTCCCTTGAGGCCGCTCTTTACCGCGCGGACGCGGTAGCACACCGTTCCCGCCGGGGCCTCCTCGTCCTCCCAGGAGGCGTTCACGTCCGCATCAACCCATGTCTTGCGCCCGTCGGTCGAGAGCTGGAACTCCCAGCTGTCGACGAAGGCCGGCGCGTCGTGCCCCTTGAGCACGACCTTCGCCGCCTCCGCCTTGACTGCCTCGAGCATGCCGAGCGCCGTCGGCGTGGTGTAGATCGCCGGCGCGCTCACGCCGTAGTCCGACGTGCCGCCGGGGCCCGTCGCCTTGGCCGAGAAGATGTACATGCAGCCCGACTCGAGGCCGTTGTAGGTGTGGCTCGTGGTATCCCAACTAACGGTGCCGACGTCGGTGAACTTCCCCGGGCCGTTCTTCGCCACGCCGACGGTCACGGTATCCCAAGGGTAGGCGCCGGCCATGTCCGTGTAATCGGTGTCCCAGCTGACCTTCGCGCTGGTGTCGCTCAGGCGCTCCGCCCTGATGTTCTTCGGCGTGTGCGGCGTGTGGTAGGCGCGGCACGGGACCGTGACGGTGTTGGAGGCGTTCGACGTTCCGTTGCCGAAGCCGCCCGTGACGTTAATCTGGCCCGTGAAGGTGTGGTTGTAGGCGTCGCCGTTGCCGCGCGTGAGCTCGACGTCGCGTGACGTGCACTGGACCCACACCCAGCCGGAGTTGTTCGTCGAGTAGACCGAGCCGTTCCACGAGCCGCCCGCCGACGAGCTGCCGTTTGCGTAGCAGTCGATGGCGTAGCGCGTGCCGTAGCCGTGCGTGACGCGGTACGTCACGGTGGTGTCCGTGCGCCCGACCTCAGCAACGTCCACGTACGCGCACCAGCAGTACTTGCGATAGCCGCTTCCGCCTTGAACCCAGTTTCCCTGCGCCATCCTACGCGACCCCCATCGCCATGCTCTGCTCCACCGCCGCGACGAAGGCCCTGAACGCGGACGCCACGCGCCCGTCGACGCCCAGCAGGTCGCTGTCGAGGTAGAGGTTGTAAACGTTGCCGCCGCCCGCGAAGCCCGCGGCTCCGTTGGCGGTCGCCCCGTATGCTCCGCCGCCGGTAACGCTCACACCGAACTTCGCGGCGCGCTCGACCTTCCCGACGGCAGACTCCATCGACTTCACGGGCTCGTCAGCCGTGTCGTCGATGCCGAGGGCCGCGCCCTGCATCACGTAGCCGAACATCTTGCGGAACACGCGCGAGGGCGAGTGGATTCCGAGCAGGTTCTTGGCCGCGTCGATAGCGCCGCCCACCACGCCGGTAATCTTGCTTACGACCACGCCGGCCGCGCCGCTGATTCCGTTTGCGATGCCCTGCACGATTTGCGATCCGATGGATGCCACGCGGCCGGGGATTGAGGACAGGGCGCTCATGATGGAGCTGCCAATGCTCGAGGCCGCCGAGGTCACGAAGCCGACCGCGCCGCGGATGGCGGAGCCCAGGCTGCTGATTCCGTTGCGGCCGATGCTCGCCAAGGTGGACGGCAGGTTCTGGATCGCGCCGCGGATGGCGGACACGATGTTGGCACCGCACGTGCTGACGAAGCCGGCCATGCCGGTGATGCCGTTGCCCAAGAACGTGATGGCGTTCCTGCCGAGGCTCAGCCAGTCGAGCGCCGACCACGCCGAGACGAAGGCCGAGAAGATGGCCGGGATGTTGGCTATGAGCGTCGGTATCGCCTGCACGATGCCAAGCGCCAGCGTCACGATTGCCTGGATGCCGGCACCGAGCAGTATCGGCGCGTTGTCGTTGATCGCGCTGGCGAGGTTCTGCACGATAACCGGGGCCTGCTCGATGAGCGTCGGCAGGCTGTCGGCGATACCCTGCGCCAAGCCGACGATGAGGTTCGCCGCGCCCTCTGCCAGAACGCCTACGTTCTCGGCTATGGACTCGGAGAGACCGGTGAGAATCTGCAGGCCGCTCTCCATGATGGAGGGCAGGTTCTCGGACAGGTAGCCGCCGAGCGATGTCATGAGCGACGCCGCCGTCTCGGAGAGGAAAGACAGCCCCATCTCGATTCCCTCGGCGATCTTGGGAACGACCTCGCCGCCGACGTCGGCGAAACCCTCGGCGATGCCGGGCAGCGAAGAGGTGATGTTCTCCTGCAGCGTGGACAGGTCGCCGTCGAGCAGCGTCAGCCCGTAGACCATGGCGAGGTGCAGCGACTCCAACGGGTTGTCCCCAACCGCCCAGATCTCGCCAAGGCCCTTGAAGCGCTCGCCGATCTCGTCCACGCCGTCAGACACGGCGGAGAGGATGTCGCCCATGGGCCCGGGCACGGCCTCAGCCGCGCTGCCGAGCGCCTGCGTGAAAATGTCGACGAACGCCTGGCCGAGCACGGGGCCGACCGACGTGACAAGGCTCGGTAGCTGCGACAGCGCCGTGCCGACGATGGTCGCAACGCGCGGGACGACGTTTGAGGCCGCCGTCTCGACCGACTGTAACAGCTCCTCGGTGAGCTTGCCCATGTCGGCGTCGTCCTTGCTCAGCTCCGTCACCCAGTTCTCCCAGGCGGCCTTGGCCATGTTGCAGGAGCCCTCGATGGTCGTCGCGGCCTCGCGCGAGGTCGTGCCGGCGATCTGCATCTGCTCCTGCATCGTGTGGATGGCTAGCACGATGTTGTCGAAGGACAGGCTCGACTCATCCACGGCGGAGTTGACGGCGTGCGCATCCTTGACGAGGCGCTGCATCTCCTCCTTGGTGCCGCCATACCCCAGCTTGAGGTTGTCGAGCATCGTGTAGTTCTGCTTGGCAAAGCCTTGGTAAGCGTTCTGGAGGTCCTCCATCGCCGTGCCGAAGGTATTCGCGTTGTCGCTCATGTCGACCATTGCCGTGTTGGCGTACTCGGCGGCCTTGACCGTGTCGCCGCCGAGCGATTTGACGAGCGAGGCCGAGAAGCCCGTCACCTGCTCCATGTACCGGTTGGCGCTCAGGCCGGCCGTTATGTAGGCGCGGTCGGCGTTGGCCAGCACCGTCGTCTGGGCCTGCTCGAGCTGCTCCCACTTACCGGAGCACTGCTCGACGGTCTGGCCGGTCATGGCGGCGTAGTCCTCGAGGGACTTGCCCATGTTGCCGAATATCTTCTGGATGCCGCCGACGTTCTGCTCGTATGCGGCGTATGCGCTCATGCTCATGCCCGTGATGGCGGCGACGCCCGCCCCCACGGCGGCGACGCCAACGCCTATCGCCTTGGCGGCGGTCGCGCCGGCCTTGCCGAGCGTGCCCACGACCTTCGAGGCCACGCCCTCGGCCTTGCCACTGGCCTCGTCCTTGAGGCCGACCTTAATCATCAGGTCGAGAAGGTTCACCTAGACCACCTTCAATCCCATCCGCTCGATGATGTCTGCGGCGATCTCGTCGCCGCCGCGCGTGTCCTCCGCCTCGGACCCATCGCCCGCACCGCCGTTGACGATGCTCAGGAAGGGCTCCTTGAGCCACTTCCCCTGCGCCATGAGGCGCACCGACTCGCTCAGGTACACGCGGAACGCCTCCCGCTCGTCCCGCTCGCGCCACCGCGCGACCATGTACCTACAGAAAGGGCGAGCACGCCGTGGCCCGACGTACTCGCCCAGACAGAGCCATATGTGAGATGGGTCCTCGGCGGCTATCCAAAAAAAGGAGCCAGAATGTCCTTGATGCCGTCGATGCCGTCGATGGCATCCTTGATGTCGTTCACCCACTTCTTGACGGTGAAGTCGGCCTTGTACTCCTCGAGCGTCTGGCCGTCGAGTGCGGCGAGCAGCTTGTAGCTGATCTCGCCGCCCTGGCGCAGCACGTCGGGCAGAAGCCCCGCCACCATGTCCACGGCGAGGCCGTTGACCTCGGCGGTGGCGGCTGCTTTCGCGGCCTCGGGGTCGCCCTTCGCCTTGGCGGTCGCCTTGGCCTTGGCCTTGGCGGAGTCGGAGCGGAACTTGGCGTAGGAGGCCTTTGCCTTTGCGCCGAGTTCGCCGTTCATGACGTCCTCCGCCACGTCCGCCAACAGGCACATGGCATTCTGGAACTCGTCGGCGTTAAGGTTGTCCAGCTTCATGGTTAGGCTCCAATCTCCTGTTTGATATACAGCTCGTAGGGCACGATCTCGGGGTTCTTGATTGAGTAGTGGCCCGTGAACTCGAACGCGAACTGGCCCTTGGCCTTGTTCTGCGTCGTGATTTGCAGACCGCCCGTGTTGAGCGCGTTGATGAGGCGGATGGCGATATAGCCGTTGCCGTTCTCGCCCGAGTAATCGCCGATGAGCCAGATGTCGGCGAAGTCGGCCTCCGAGAGCGCGGAGCGCGGGACGATCTTCCCCTCGGTCTCGTCGGCTGCGGCTGCGAGCTTCTTGCCGAGCGCGGTGTTCAGCGTCACGAAGGTGCCGCTCAGCTTGGCCTCGATGCTGTCGATGCGCTTCAGCTCCATCGTGTTGGCGGGGCAGTTGTCGATGTCCTCGCCGTAGTCGATGAAGTTGGGCGTGGCGGCGAAGCTGGTTCCGCCACTCGTCGCGCCCATCAGCTCGGACTCCGCGACCTCGGCGGTCTTGGGGTTGAAATTCGTGGCGAGCAGGCCCGCGTTGATGACGATCTCCTTGAACGTGTTCTCGGGGATGCGCGTGAACTTAGACATATGACCTCCTAGTAGCTGGTCATGTACTCAATGGTCAGGTTGATGATTCGGCGCTTCACGGCGTTGTCCTCGTCGGCCATGGCGTTGCAGAACGGCTCGCCCTGCATCACCCACATGCCGCCGCCGTCGCACGGCAGCAACACGCCCGACAGTCCCAACGCCCGGGCGACCTCCTCGGCCTTGGCGTTGGGCGCGGCCTCGGACGATGTACGGAACCAGAGGTTCACCTCGGAGTTGCACTGGGTGCCGAACGCGGCCGTCGGCAGGTCGTAGGTGATGTAGGGCATGGTGGCCTCGCGCGGCACCGCCGAGTCGCGGTATACGGGCAGCCCGAAGCCCTCTAGCCATGCCTGCAGTGCTGCCGCCTTAGTCGCCATCCGGCACCTCCCACTCCTCCGCGCTGCACTGGCCGAAGCCGAACGACGCGCAGCGCGGCGCGGCCCCGTCGTCCGCGTTCGACGTGCAGCGGAAAACCTGTCCGTCGGACGCACGCTGGAAAAGGTCGCCGTACCGCAGCGGCTCGTCGGTGGTCACGGTGTAGACGTTCCTCACGCCGTCGTGCTCCGCGATGCGCGAGGCCGTCGAGCTGTCGCGCACGATCGCCGCCATGAAGCCGTCGCCGACGGCGAGGGCGGTCTTGAATCCGCCCTCGCCGTCAGGCTCGGTCTTTGAGACGAGCCTCGCGCACGCTACCGCCATGCGCTCGTACAGGCGGCTCACAGCTTTCTCCAAGGGTCGAGACTCGCCTTGAACTGCTGTCGCCACGTGATGGGCGAGCCGTCGCCGCCGACGCGCGTGTAGCTGTAGCCGCCGAAGCTCTCGCTCGCATACGGGCTGTCCAGCTCCTTGGCGTGCTCGGTCTGCCACGCCGCGATCTCGTCGGCGAGGTCGACCACGGTCTGCGGGATGGCGAGCGCCCAGACGGTGCCGACGAACTCCTCGTCCGTGAGTCCGTTGTAGGGCCATGCGTGCAGTCCGTCGTTGAACGTCGAGCCCGTGATGCGGATGTACTGGCCCTCCTTGAGGCCGAGCCCCGCGGGCGGCACGAGGCGGCCGTCCTCGATGCGGACGCGCCCCGTGCGCTTGTCTGCGACGAACCAGTTGCGCAGCGACAGAAGCACCTGCTCGAGCATCTCTGCGCCTATCGCTTATCGGTGATGACGGCGGCGAGCTCGGGGCTGAGGGTCTTGACGCCGCAGAGCATGTCGATGGAGACGGTGTCGGTCTTGGTCTTCTGGTCGTAGCCCTGCACGACGCGCAGGCCGAAGCCGTCGTAGGAGGTGAGTACGCCTTGGGAGCGCCGAGCGGCATCTCGAGCTGACGGGTCACGAGCGCGAAGGCGTTCTTGTGGAAAGCGATGGACGGCGTGTAGTTGGCCGTCTCCGCCGTGGTCTTCTGCACGTTCTGGTCGCAGTAGAAGTCGAGGCCGTACTTGCGGCCAAGCGATGCCTCCTTGAGGGCGGTGCCGTTGTCGCCGACGGCGGACGCGTTGGTGAACGCCTCGGTGTTGAGCAGGTCGGCCTCGGCCTGGGAGCCGTAGACGAAGCGGCGCTCCGTGGAGGTGCCTTGGCGTCCACGAGGAACTTGCGGGCGGCGATGATGTCCGCCACGGCGATGGCGCCCTTGGTGTGGTCGACGCGGTTCGTGACGTCCTTCTCGAGCTTGAGCAGGTAGCCGTCGATCTTGTCGGCGAAGGCCTGCATCGCCGGGACGAGGAACTGTGCGGAGAAGTCGACGATGCCCATCGTCAGCTCCTTGGACGTGACGGCGAACGTCACGTCGAGCAGCTTGTCCATCTTGACGGGGACCTTGCCCTCCGTGGCGTCCTGCACCTCGACCTCGGTGGTGAACTCCTTGGCCTCGAAGGTGGCGGGCTTGCGGACGGTGATGGTGTCGCCCACGCCCGCGACGAACTCGGAGGAGTAGTCGCGGTGGACGAGGTTGGCCATGACGGCGTTGGTGCGCAGAACGTCCAGCGCCTCGTTGGCGATGATGTTGGGTGTAAGGATGGTGTTCGGCATAGAAACCCCTTAGCCTCTCTGCTCCGCCTTGTACTTCATGTACTCGGCGGTGCTCATTTCGTTGATGTCCTTGCCGCCCTCGCCCTTGGGGGCGTGGGCCACGTCGGCGCCCTTGACGGTCGTGGTTGCGATGAAGTCGGCCCAGTCGGCCTTGATGCCCTCGGTGAGCTTGTCCGCGTCCTCGATAGCGCCGTCCTTGACGGTCACGCCCTCGAGGTCGGAGACCTTGAGAACGGTGTCGATGCGCTTCGGGTCCACACCTGCCGACTCGAGCAGCTTTCGGTACAGGCTGCGCTTCTCGGCTGCGGCCTTCTCGCCCTCGACCTTGGCCTTGTAGTCCTCTAGGTTCTTGACGGCGGCCTTGTACTTTTCCTCGTACTCGCCCGCGCCCTCGCCCTTGGCCTTGAGTGCGTCCAGCTCCTTCTTGTAGCCGTCCGCCTTGCCCGCGGCATCCTTGAACTCGTCGCGTTGCGCCTTGAGCGCGTTCACGCTCTCGGCATGCTCGTCGATGATCTGGTCGATCTTCTCGTCCTCGATGCCCATTGCCTTGAGCATCTTTCGCGTGAGTGCCAACAGAATCTCCCTTGCTTCGGAATGGGCGGGTTCCCACCTATTGCCTCGGCGGGGCCCGCGCCGCAATACCTCGCGGCAAGGGTGAGTATCCAAACGGAGTAACGCGGCCCTACCCGCCGCCCCTCAGGTGCTTCTCGAGAATCGCCCGGTACGTGTCCCCGTGGCCCGTCGCCGCCTTGCGCAGGAAGTGCTTGCCCTTCATGCGGGAGGTCCCCTCCTCGACGTACGGCGCGTACTCGACGTTGGTTCCGATGAAGCAGTCGTAGCCTTTGAGGAGGTGTGTGACGGAGTTGCGCAACCTTCCCGTGTCGACCGGGCACGTCGCCTTGGCGTAGCCCTCCGCGACGAGGCCTATCTCCTCCAAGCCTGTTTTGTAGGCTCGCAGGAGGGCCTTCTCGACCTGCTCGATATTGTTCTGGCGTATCTCGATGCACTCGGCGGTATCCAGCTTTGCGGCGTTTACGATCTCCTCGGTGATGAGGGTGCCGTGCCGGCCGTGGTCGCCGACGCCGCCGACGAGCCCGTAAGCCATCAGTCGAGCACCTCGCAGCCGTAGCCAACGCGCCCGTCGACGTCCGCCTCGATGGCCTCGATGGCCTGCACCGGAACGCCCTCGCACCCGAGCGTGCAGCCGTCGTCGGGCTCGACCTCGTCGCCGCGCTGCGTGCAGATGTAGGTATCCGGGAACGTGAAGCCGAAGCCCAGCTTTACGGCGCAGTCGCCGCAGTTCGCACAAGTGAATAGCTCTTTCATGCCTGCCCCAATCTCTCTGCGGGCAGTGTCACGGCACGGTCACGCGGCATGAAAAAAGCCCCGCCGTGGCGGGGCCCGCTGTGATCTATTGGATTTTTACCTCGTGGGCCTTGTCCATCTCAAGCTCGAAAGCAGACGGGCTCTCGCCTCTGAGGAAAAATGGAATCGGGAAGAAGTCAATCTTCCCCGTTTCCTTGTCGATGGCATACGGAGGTCGTCCGGGGCCATCTTTCCATCGAAACCGAAACCGACGAACCAATGGTATTTGCCCTCGTATGCGCACACCGGGCCGTATCCGTCTACGGCCTCCTCTTCCAGAATCGGCTTTATGGCCTCTTCCAATGTGAGCATGTCAACCTCTTTGTCGTCAGGCACTCGTCGATAAGATCGCCAAACTCGGCGTCGTCAACTCGCGCGAACTCCGTCTCCTCGGCCTTGATTATACCAAAATACCAGCTCACGTCCTCATCGCCGCTCTGTGGGTCAATGAACTTGATAGCGTTTCCGTCTTTTCCGCAACGAAAACGTATCGTCCGCTCTTGCCGCAAAGCGCGTGGTCCCAGGAAACGGAGACCTCGGCCCTCGCGTCCCCGTTTACCGCAAGGAGGAATGACGTTATTTCTTTCTCCGGCTTATCGCCACCACGTTTCCAAGTGGCCCCCGGAAACACCTTTTTTGTACGACTCGGCGCGCGCGAAGGGGTCATATGCCGATATTTTCCCCCACTTGTTCATCTTAACCGGCTTCGCAACGACGTCGAGCCCACGCCGTCTCGCCTCATACGCCGGAACGCACCTTTGGCAGTTGTACGAGTACCTGCCGTCTTTGTCCTTCTTTGTCTTAAAGTTCGGGTTGACCTTGGCAAGGTCGGAGCCTGCGGAATGCTCGCCCTTGATCTCCTTGAAAACGCGCCGACCGTTGACAATGGGCGTCGATCCGGGCGCAAGCGCCGTGTCCAACACCTTCTGCTGGTCGCCGGCACTCATCTTGCGGAACGAGCCGGACGGTATGCCGTAGTCCTCGAGCTGCCGCGAGAGCCGCTTGCGCGCCTCGGTCTTGGATACGCCCGCCACGTCCAGCTTGCGCTTGGTGCCGGGCATCTCCATGAACTCTGAGATGGTGCGGTTCGCGGGCTTCGTGCCGGTGACGGCGGGCTTGCCCGCCTTCCATTCCTCGTAGGTCATGCCCTCGGGCAGTCGGCTGAAACGCTCGCCGTCGAGCACGTCGAGTCCGTCACAGCACGCCACCAGCGTGCAGCGGCAGTTGCACGTCTCGGCATACCGCGCCTCCGGGTCGCCGGGATAGCGACACCCGTTGCTGAACTTCTCGCCGACCTCGACCTTCTCGCGGTCAATCTTCCTGTGGCTCGAGCGCGTGCGCAGGTCGAGCGTCGCCACCCATTCCTGCTGCACCTTGATGCCGAGCCCCTTGGCCCTCTTGTAGCTGTCGACGCGGCCGGCGTTCTCCGCCGCCGTCGTCGAGGTCCGCGCCAAACGCACCGCCGCCGCGCGGTTGGACCCCGCCACGTCCTGGATGCGCTTCGCGATCTTGGGTATCGACTCGCCGAGCAGCACGCCCTGCGTGATCTGGTTGGCTATGAGCCGGCGGTTCCACGCCACGTCCTTGGCGACGTTGACGGACGGCTTTGGCAGGTAGCTGTCGTGGTCGGTGAGCAGCCTCTGGACGGTCGACGCGTCCTGCAGCGCGTAGGCCGTGTCAACGCCCACTGCGCTCTCGACCTGCCACGTGCCGTAGTTGTAGTTCTCGGCGTAGACCTCGGGCAGCCTGCCCTCGATGGCGGCGGCAGCGACGACGTTCGCATGCGTCATGGCCTCGGCGCACTGCTTGAGGACGATTCGGTAGCGCCTGCCCGCCGCTATCTTCCCGCTTCGCCAAGACCTGTATTGCGCCTTGGTGATCTCGCCGGCCTCAAGCCGCTCGCGCATCTTCTCGTCGTCGGCCTCGAACTGCGCCAGATAGCGCTTGAGGTTGGCGTAGGCCGTCTTGCTCGCCTCGCCGTACACTCCCGCCACCTCGCGCTCGAACGCCCGAATCTCGGCGTCTGAGAACTCGTGAGCGCTATCCTTCGCCATGCGCCGCCTCCAATCGTCGGCACGCATGGTCGCCCGCGCATAACGGAAAAGGGCCCCGACCGAAGCCGGGGCCCTTCCCTACTCGCCGTCTGCCTCTAGCATCTGGCGTACCTCGTCGCGCCAGCGCTCGGGAACGCTCTCGAGCGTGCGCTTGCCGCTCTTCACGGCGCGGTAGTAGATCTTCGCCAAGTTACTCACCTCCAACGATGTCGCCGAGCTCGAGAAGGGCCGCTTGCGAATCGGCGACCTGCTGCTGGAGCGATGCGATCTGCTCCTCCATGCTCATGCCGTCCGCCTCGTGAGCCGCCCAGACGGTGTCAAAGCCGGCCTTTGCGCCCTCGACCGTCAGCTCGCCAGTCGGGTCGGTGAAGTGCAGCTCCTCGTAGGTGAACACCTTCACCTTGACGGAACCGCCCTCGCCGCCCTGCTCCTCGCGCTCGCCCTCGGCGATGCCGCGGCGCAGCCAGACGTCGGTCCCCGCGATCTCGACCGTCTCGGGCCTCTCGCCCGTTCGCTCCGACTTCACAACCATATTTTTCCTCCTAACCCACGGCCCCTCGCCGCGTTGAATATGCACCACTTGACGTTCATCTGGTGCTCCATGACGGCCGTTTTCAGCCAGCCCCAGTAAGAGCACACGCGCCTCGCTAAGCGCTCGGTGCGCCTGCGACTGTAGCGCGCGAACGCGCGTCGCAGTCGTTTCCAGAGCCTCTTTCGCAAGTCGACCCGGCGCCCGCGAGCGCACCAGATGCGATAGCCCGCGAAGTCGATGGGCTCGGCGCCGTTGCGCCTCACCTTCCACGGCTTCAGAGACAATCCTAGCCGCCCCAAAACGCGCGCGGCGATGGCCGCGGCCTTCCCGAGCGAGCGCTTTGAGTTGCCGAGAAAATAGCCGTCGTCGGCGTACCACACCTGGCATCCCGCGAGCCTCACGCGCTTGCCGCGCCGCTCCTTCGCCGCCTCCTCGACCGCGTGGTACGCGAACGAGATCACGAACGCCGCCAACCGAAGCGACAGGTAGCTGCCGAGGATAAGGACGCCGTTCATCGTCGACAGCAGCGAATGGAGCAGGTAGAGGACTTGACTGTTCTTGACGTAGCGCGCCACCAGACCCTCCACTATCGCCGTCTGCATCGAGCCATAGCAGTTGCGGATGTCGACGTGTACGTGGTAGGCGAAGCGATGAACCGCGCGCCTGAGCTTGCGCATCCCCAGCGCCGCACCCTTGCCCTTTGACGCCGCTCGACACCTGCCAGAAGCCGACCTTGGCGGCAGGAGCGGCTCGAGTGCCCCAACGCACAGGTAGTTGCACACCTGCCGCTTGATACTCTCGACGCTTATCTCGCGCAGCTTGCCGCTGTTCGGGTCGTGCTTCAGGTAGGTTCGAATCGGCTCGAACGTAAGCGTTCTCAGTCGAGAGCTCTAGCCAGATGCGGTCGACGAACGCCGTTTCGGTGCCGTATTCGTCGGCGACGCGCCAGCCGTTCTCCTTGCCGGAGTCGCTTTTCTTCCATCGGTGCAGGGCCTCGACGACGCTCTTGCGCGTGAACTCGAGGCCCTTGCAGTAGGTTTTCATAGATCAAAGCTCTTTCTGTCTGTCATACGAGCGTTCGCCTTGCGGCTACCAGCCCGTGAGCCTTGCGGACAAATTTCACTCAAAGGAGTCAGGCTGAGCCGCGTCCCGCCAGAAAGCGGCGGGCGCGGTAGACACGGTGCGAGTAGAGATTTATAGACAGATTGCCGGGAGACGAAGTTCCAAGTGGCCCTACCGGACCTGTTCCTCGAGTTCGCGTAACGAAGACCGGCATTCGAGCCGTTCCTCAGGTTGCCGAGGAACTGAACCAGAAACCAGCGCCGCCCTCACCGTGAATCCCTTGTTTGGGGTTAGGAGGGGCCAGCCCCTCTCAGGGCTACGCCCTGATTCACCCCGGCTACGGCCCGTAGCAGAAAGCCGGGAGACGAAGTACCAAGCGGCCCCACCGGACCAGCTCCACGAGACCGCGAAACGAAGACCGGCAACCGAGCCGTTCCGCAAGGCGCCGAGGAACAGAACCAGACGGATTGTGCCTTTGACCTTACCGCCGGATGTGTCGAAGTAGAAGTAGTCGCCGACACCAGTCGTCGCCGAGCCGCCGAGCCCCTTTCCCAAGATAAGGCCGTTGACGAACTGGATGTCGAGCATGTAGCCATCTGCCGTCGGCATGCACGCCGCCGTCGGGGTCACCCCGTCCGCCACGGCGTTCTTCTTCTCATTGCGAGTGTCGGGGTTGACCGCGATACCGAAGCCCGTCCCATCGGAGACGAAGAGCGTATCGCCCATGAACTCCCACAGGCCCAACCCCGTCTCGACGCCGCCGACCTTGAACGGATGCTTGCCGTCCTTCGCCACCTGGCCGTCGCCCACGAGGGCATCGGTGTTGCCCGTGCTCCACGGCGCACTCTGGAGCCATGTGTTCACGGTCGTGTCGAACGCCTTGGCGACGTTCATGAGAAGCGCCACGTTGCCGTCTGCGAGCGTCTCCTTGCCGCCGACAACGGCGCCGTCGAACACGTCGTATGCGGCTGCGGCGCCTCGATCTGGGCACGTGGTGCCCGTGTCGGTGCCGTACATCATCGACGCACCCACGGGAATCTTCGCCGCCTGCTCGGCGGTGACGACCACGCGCGTGACGCCCGTCTCGGCGAGCGCCGGGTGGACCTGGATGTTGAAGTCCGTGCAGCCCGGGAAGTCCACCTGGGAGGACTTGCAGAGCGTCTTGGTCAACTGGTGGAAGTTGATATACCACTGGTCGTAGACACTCATGCCCGAGTAGCCCGTGGTCGCGGTCTTGCAAAGGTCGACGAGCGAGTCGTGCGACGTCGTGCGGTTGGCGACCTTCGCACCCGAGACGGAGCGCGGGCGCCCTTCAGTGTCGATGCTCATGGGGTATGTCGGCGTCAGCATGTACGGTCGCAGCGTGCCGTCCGGCAGCAACGCCTTGGGGTTCGGCTGCGAGCCGCTGAATCGGCTGTCGGACCACGAGACGAGCAGGTTGCCGTTCGTCAGCACCTCGACCGCCTGCCACACGACCGGCGCGATCTCGTAGACGTTGTTGCCATGTCCGTTGTCCACGCGCGAGAAGCCGTAGTCAACGCCGTCGATGGCCTCGACCCACGGCACGCCGTCGGCGTCGGCACCGGCGTTGGCGGACACGTGGAACCACGGGCCGCCCTCGGTGTCGAACGGGTCGACAGCCGCGCTCGTCGCCGTCGCGGGCACGAACTCGGTGGAGGCCACGCGCTTCGCAGCGGCGCTCATCGGCTGAATGTCTGTCGGACTGCCCGCCGGGATGAGGAACGTGTACACCAGCCCCGTCTTGTGCTTGTCCACCATCGCGGCGACGCTCTCGTTGGAGTAGCGGCCCGTCGAGGCGTCGCGCTCGAGCGCCTTCTGGTCGCCCAGATTCTTTACCGCGCCGACAAGCGCCCACACCGCCTTGTCCGATGCCAGCGGGTCCGCGTACTCGAACCCCTCGGTTGCCTGCTCGGTTGCCTGCGTATCGGCCATTTAGGCACCTACCTTTCGCATCTGGCAAATCTTGCCGTTTACCTTCTTGAGTCCCAGCGCCGTCACGGCAGCCGCCGAGTCGATAATCGACTGGTAGTTCAGGGCTGCCGTCTTGGCGTCCTTGAGAGCCGCCTGCGCGTCGGCGAGGGCTTTGGTCGAATCCTGCTCGCGCTTCTGCTCGGCGGTCTTGCGTCCGACCTCAGCCTCCTTGCGCTCCGTCTCGTTCTGCCCGCGCTCGGTCTCTTTCTCCTTGCGCCCCGCCTCGGCGTCGGCGCGGCCCTTCTCCGCCGTTTCGACAGAAGCCTTGAGCTGCTTGAACTCGTTGTTGACCTTGTTCACACCAGCCGCCGCGTCCGTCGCGGGCTTCTTGAGCTCCGCGATCTGCTCGGCGGTGAGGTCGCTGTATCTCAGCGCGTCCCCTTCGGCACGCCGACAACCAGCACATTGCCCTCCATCGCCGCCGTTGCCTCCGAGCCCGAGGCAAGAGTCGTGGCGCGTGCCCCCTTGACCTCGGCAGCGACGGCCCTGTCTCGTGCGGCCTCCGCCGCCTTCTGCGCGGCCTTGGCCTCGTCTCGCGCCGTCTCTGCGTCCTTGATGGTGCGCTGGTCGCTCGGCTCGTAGATGTACTCGGCGGGCTTGGCTCGCCTCTTTACGTCCCAGAGCGCCTCGATGCGCGTGTGCCCGCCGTATGCCTCGTCCGTGATGTAGGCCCATGCGTACACGCGCCCAGCCGCCTGGAGCAGCTCGTCGGGAATCTTCGCCTTGCTGTCGGCCACCGCAACCGTGTAGCACGTCCCCGTGGTCGACTTGGCGAAATGCACTTGTTCGCAGCCGACAACCTCGACCTCGCGCCCGGTGTCCCACTGCCACAGCTCGCCGTCAAGCACCTGCAATGCCGCCATCACTCATCACCTTCCTCATCCTCGTCGTCGTTGTCGTCGTTGTCCTCTTTGGCGCCCTTCGCGTTCGCCGCCAGGGCGGGCGGCAGCGCCGCCATGCGCTCCTCCTGCTCCCGTTGCTTGCGCTCCAAAATCTTCGCCCTCTCGTCGGGCGTGATGTTCGGCAGCTTTCGCAGGATCGTCTCGTCGTCCAGATACTCGGCCTCCAGGCACACGGTCTCGACCTGCTCCTTGGTGTTGCTGATGCGAGTGCGCGTGAACACGGGCGTGTCCTCGATGCCCTGCAATGCGAGGATGTCCATGATACCCTCGCGGATGTGGCGCTCAAACTCGGCGGCCTCCTCGTCCATCGGCTGGTATGCCGCGTCGATATGGTCGTTGGTCGCCCCCGCCGCGATGGTGTGGACGTCCAGCGCGCCGAAGTCCTCGTAGATGTCGGCCTTGATCTGCGCCAGCGTCTCCTTGCGGCCCTCGACGGGCACCTCCTGCGTGTACGGCGTCACGGACTGCCCCTGCTCGGCGTCGACCTCGGCCACGTGCGTCAGCTTGAGCTTCGCCCGCCACAGGTCGAGGTCCCTGTCGTCCATGCCGCCGGCTCCGTTGATGAGCCAGTAGATCTGTGCGCAGTCGCGCGTGTCGTTCACCAGGCCGCTCTTGATGAGGTCGTAGGCGTCGATGCTCTCGCGCATGCCGACGAGCGTGCCCTGGTGCGCGTCGCTGCCCCAGACCGCCACGATGGGCAGGCGGGAGTAGTTCTCCGCATCGACGGCCAGCTTCATCCCGTCCGCCGGTATCTCCTGATATGTGACCTTGTAGGCGCGCTTGGCCTCGGCCACCTCGAAGTCGAAGCCGCTGCCGCCCGACACCATCTCCGTGTAGCCGTCCTGCTCGTAGAGGGTCGCGTGCCACGGGTGATCGGAGTCGAGCCGCCAGAACCTCACGCCGGCGTATAGCGCCCCCGAGTACTCGTCCCACACCGGACAGAACTCGTCGGCGGTGAACACGTCGATGTGGTCGAGGTTCCAAAACGGAATGACACACCGTGGATGAGCGCCTTGAGCCCCATCTCCATGACGTCGTCGTCGAAGCGGTCGCCAAGCCCCTCCTTGGTCGTGTCCTTGCCGCCCGCCGAAACGTCCACGAAGCTCACGCCCTTACCGAGCGAGTACGTGCAGCGCTGGACGTTTAGGCGCTTGAACAGGTTGCTCGCCAGCCTCAGCTTCGAGGCTGTGAAGTCCTCGGCCTCGGCACCGGAGCATGAGTAGATCTTCTGCACGAAACGGTTGATCGTGACGTTGTGCTGGCGGTAGTACTCGTTCGCGGTGACGGCGTTGCGGTACATCTCGCTCGACATGTGCCGCTCGATGGCATCTGCCGCGAATGCCGTCGCCGACGCCGCCGCCTTGAGGTCGCCATCGGTCACCAAAGGACCTTTAGACAAAGCCGCTACCTCCCTTCAAAAAATGGGTTTACCTGCTCTTTCGCAGGCTTGTACATGCGCAGTGTTGCCACGCCGTAACGGAGCGCGTCGCAGCTGTGGTCCTCGACCTTGACGGGCCTGTCGCCGTCCGCCTTGGCGTCCCAGCAGTAGCCGCCGAGCTCACCTATCAGCCCTGCGCAGGCGTCGGAGATGCGCACCGTGCCGTTGCCCAAACACACGCCCGTCTCTCGTATGCCGTCCGCGACGTCGTTGCGCCCCTTCTTGGTCTTGAACCTCGCCCGCCTCATCGCCGCGATGAAACTCGTGGCGCTCGGGTCGACGATAAAAGTGGTCGGCAGGCTCAGGCCAAACACGAAGTCGCTCATGTCGGCAACGTAGTCGGCATCCGTCTTCTGGTGTCCCGTATCGCGGCCCGAGTAACGGTACTCGTCGACCACATGCCACACCTTGCCGTCGTATGCCCACAGCAGCGCAGCGAAAGCATTCTGCGTACCGTAGTCGCACGACACGACGTATTTCTCGACACGGCCCGTATATCGGCTCTCTAGCGCGCTTTCCCAGTCCGGGTAGATCAGCCCCTCCGCCAGCGTCCACTTGCCCAGAATGTAGCGGTCGTAGTACACGCCGCTGCCGTAGTCCTTGACGAGGGCCTCGATGACATCCGGTGCCAGCGCACCGTCCCAGATCGTGTAGTCCTGCCTGTAGATGTCGCTGTCGCCGTCGAGGAACCGCTTGAACCAGTGGTTGGGGCTGTCGGGGTTGCAGGTGCCGTCGAAGCGACTGTGCTCGCAGCGCAGGCGGCTCTTGAGCATCTGGAACACGTCTTCGCTCCACGTGGCGACCTCGTCGCCGTAGACCCACTCGAACGTGGCGCCCTGAATCTTGGATACGCTCGTCTTCTTATCCGCCCCGAGGCAGTAGACCTTGCGCCCGAATATCTGGGCCGTGTTGTCCCGCCCGATCTGGCTGACGACGTCTTCGCTGTAGAGCGAGCGCATCGGCTCGAGGATGTTGCGCTCGAGCGTCGAGCGGGTGTTCCCGATCATCACCGCCAGCCCCTCGCCCCTCATGGCGAGAAGCCTCTGCGGTATGGTCACGGCTATGTCGACGTAGCTCTTGCCCGAGCCCGTCGCCCCGCACTTCACGTTGTAGCGGTGTGTGCAGTTGGCGAGGTACTCGCACTGCATCCTCGTGAGCGGCATCGGCTACTCGTCCCCGCCGATTGAGGACGGCACGGACAGCACGAGCTCCTTGGCGGCCTTGAGCACCGCCGTGTCGGTGGTGTCCATGATGCGCTGCGCCTTGGCGTACTCCTGCGGGTACTTGCGCTCGAGCAGCCACGCCGCCGCCTGCCAGCTGTCGTCGCTCGCGTCCATGATGCGGCCCACGAGCGTCGCCTTGCGCTCGACCTCGCCCTTTTTCATGGCTTGACACAGTTGACGTTGATTGTCGGTTCTGGGGTGGTTGATCCAGCGGCTGTATGTCTCGGGGCCACCCCGAGATATGCGGCGATGTCCTTGTCGGTCATGCCGACGCGGCACAGGCGGACGGCATCCTCGATGCCCTCCTTGGTCAGTTTTTCACGCCCTTTTCCCGCCACAAAATCACATTTCCGCTGGTAGATAGCCATATGGAAACGCGAACGTTCCCACCTTTTTACGCACGTGGACAAGCGCGTGCGTTTGCCCACGAGCGTAAAAAGGGGGTAACGTTTAAAGAAAAGGCCCCTGGTTTCCCGGGGCCTTTCGGCTATTCGACCTTCTTCCTGTGCGCGGCCTGACGTATGCGGTTGCTCTCAGCCTCTTCCTCGAGCCGCCTCTTCCGCTCCGCCAGATAGCACCCCTTGCACAGCCCCCACTTCTTCGCCTGCGCCGACGTGTCGAACACGGGCCGCGCGTCGCACGCGATGCACAGGCCGTCCGTTCCGGTCGAGAAGCGCCCGTACCGCTGCCGCGCGTGCCTCACGGCGCTCGGCGTCACCCTGAGGTCGGCCGCAATCTCCGCCGCCGTCCGCTCCGGGTGCGCCTGCATCCGCCTTATCATCTCGTCCGTCCACAGGACGTAAAGGAGCGCCCTTCCGGGCGCCCACTCGTCCCTCAACGGATGTGCTGACTTTGTGGATGGGCCTTTTGGCCCATCTCCTACAGGTGGCCTGCACGCCATTCGCATACCCCCTAAAGCTCGCCCGCCACGGCAGAACCTTATCAGGCGCCGGGGACCAACTCACCGACGACGCTCGATCTTCTCCCCGCACTTCGGGCAGTGAACAGGCTCATAGGCCAGCATGCCTCCGAACCCGATGTACTCCCAGAGCTGTCCGCTCCAATCGCAGCTAGAGCAGTGGAAGTAGCCATCGGCCATCCGCTTGCCCGGGATGAACGGATCCTGCTTGTGCTCGACAAGGTCGTGGCAGGTCGGGCGGTCGATTAAGTCTGCCAATCTCTGCCACGCATCGGTCCCGCAGCTGTCCAAATCGCAAAGCGCATCGTAGTGGCCGAAAAGCATCGTGCTCACCTTCATGCACCGGTCGCAGTCGAGCTGCCTTTTCCGGTGCTCTGCAAAGTATAGGCACGTGCCCGAGCGCAGGAACTCGACGGCCTCGCGCTTCTCCTTATCGCTTAGCATCTGTAATCACCGCACCGCATTTCGGGCAATAGTTCCAACGCATGTCGCCGATTGAATATCCGCAGACCTCGCAACACGGTGTCTCCCTGCCGTACTTGGTTTTGAACTTACCGTGGCGCGTAGTGGTCGGGCGGTCGATTAGGTCGGCAATAGAGAGAACCTCTACGTCTCTAATGGCCATCTGGCTGTCGTACACCCGGCGGTCAAGAAGCTCCGTCAGAAACTCGTCGATATCGACGAAGGAGCCGAACGTTCCGTGTATTCCGTAGTTCCTAGCGCTGACCATATCTCGCAGATTCTCAGCTATCTCGTGGCGTTTCTCGTCGGTAATCATTCGTCCACCACCTCTACTACCTTCGCCCCGCAGCCCGCGCAAAACCGCGGCTCGTCGTCATAGTCGTGCCGCCAGTCGCACTCCGAGCAGCAAAACTCGGCGCCGTTGTCTATCATGTGGCACGTGCGCTCCGGCACGTAATCGCGCGTCTCGCCGCGAAAGACGCCGAAGACCGGCGAGCATCAGGCGCTCCGGCCACCTGACCGGCCACTCCGTTGAGTCGGGGGTGAACACCAACTCGAAGGGGACGCCGGCACCGCCTGCTCTACTCATCGCCCTCACCCCTCAGCTTGCGGATGCGGGATGCAATTTCGCTCATAGCGACTCGATCACAGCTTGTGCGCCAGTCTGTGCGCTTATTGATGATGCACGATTCGCAGTCGCTTCCGCTCTTGTCAAAATAGGCACAGGGAAACGCAAAGTCCGCGTCTGCTCCCCTGTCCAAGTCCTCTAGCAGCTTTTCCCAAGTGTCGGGTGGGGTTAGGTATAGGAACTCAGGGCGGGCGTTCATCTCGAACTTACTTGTCTTCACTCTGACTACCCATCCAACATATTTGTTCGGGTCGAGTATCCATTTAATCACCTTGCGGATTCTGCCATCCCATGCGTAAAGCACCTCGGTATCAAGCGGAATCTCACGGCCTTCGGCGTCTTTCGGCAATTCGATACTCATAGCCCAAACTCCTCGTAGTCGCGGCACTCGCCGCACTCGTCCTCGCAGTACAGCAGGTTCTCCATGAGCCACGCCACAGCCCACTTCGCCAGGCGCCAGAACCCTTCCTTGCGCTCCGGCGCCTCGGCGTCGAAGGCGCGTTCGAACTCGAGGTGGCAGTAGCCGTAGTCGACGTGGATGTCGCTGCCGCAGAAATGCCTGCAGTTCCCGCACATCCTGGGCTCGCAGGCCCCACCGAAGTGACGCTCAATGGCGGCGTCCGTCACCCCCATCGGGTAGCCGCCGACCCTCGAGTCACTCATCGCAGTCCGCCCCCTACGCTCTCGTCGAGCAGGTCGATGGCATCCCCGACGGTCGCCTCGATGCTCGTCAGCTGGCGGCGCAGGTTCTGCACGAGGTTCGCGCCGGTGACCTCCGCCCTTCCCGCCTCGTAGGCGCGCTCGATCATGTCGGTCACCGCGACCTGCATCGCCGTGTCGTTGTAGCCGCGCCTGACGCGGTACTTCCCCAGATAGGCGTGCGCCCTGTCCTGCGGCCTGCACTCGCGGTCGAAATGGAACACCTCGACCGCGTCGGCCTTGATCTGCTCCAAAGTCTCCATCACAAACGTCCCTCTCTCGGTTCCTCTCGTTGCAGCGCTCGATTGCCGCGTCCACGTCCTCCTGCGTGAACCCCTCGGCGTCGAGCAGGTTGACGACCGCCTGGACCACGTCCATGCACTCGTCGATGAGGTCGCGTCTTAGCTCGTCGCAAAAAGGCCGCGATCCGGCAGTCCCGGTAGTCGTCGCACTGCTGCCATGCGCCGTATACCTCGGCCACCTCCTCGAGCGGCTTGAGCGCCTGCACCTTGGGTGCGTCCGGCTCATCGAGCGCCCCGAACTCGAACTTGTAACCGTCCCGCATCAGACGCACCTCCCTTCCGCCAGCGCCGCGCGCATGGCGTTGATCTCGCGGCCCCTCTCGCTCCTCGCGCCGAGGTACACGTCCACGGGCCGCTTGCTCGCGTTCCTGTGCGCCACGTTCTCGCACCACCCGCAGCAGTACCTCTGGTTCCTGCCAACCGCGCGGAACCGCCTGCCGCACTGCGTGCACTCGAGCACGTAGCCCCCGCGCCTGTCCCACGACTCAGCCCTCATGTCGCGCCTCCCAGTAGTTGCACCTCGCGAGCCCCTGCGTGGCGTGCACGAAGTCGGGGCAGCGCATGCACGTACCGCTTGCGGCCCTCGCCGGACGCCGCCATGACCGCCTCGCTCACGGCGCAGAACCCGCACGTCTCGCAGCGGGCGCTGCGCGGCCCCTCGTCGTAGATGCTCACAGACCCCTTCGGTCTGCCCATGTTCTCGTTCCTCTCGGCGTCCAAGCTCATGACGCCCTCCTCTCGCATGCGGCCCTCGCATCCAACAGACGCCGCGCGTCCTGGTACGCCTTGAGCGCCACCGGATCGGCGGTCGTCCCCCTCGGGGCCTTCACCTTCGCCGGGTCGATGCCCGGATGTTCCTCGCGCCACCTGCGCTCGAGCCCCGCCCTCGTCTGCTCGGGCGTCCTCGTCGGCTTGAACGTGGCGGCCTCGATCTCCGAGGCGGTGGGCTTGCCCCTCGCCCGGTCGTCGGCGTCGATGCGCTTCTGGCGCCTGGACCAGTCGAGCGCGAGGGCGCCCAGTTGCTCACCGGCTGGCCGTTGCCCTTGACCCATCCCTGAGACTCGAAGTAGGCCCAGAAGGCGTCCGGGTCGCCGCTCAGGCAGTTGGCGCCGAAGTAACCGCGGGCCTCGTCGAGGGTCGGCGGCTCGAACTCGGGCGGCGCGGCGGGGGCATCGCCCCCATCACAGGACAGCTCAGCACAATCCAGTTCAGGACAGGACAGGCTAGGGTAGGTTAGGTTAGGGTTTTCACTTTCCGAAACCTGCGTTTCGGGTTTGTCGGAAACTGGTTTCCCGTTTGAAAAACCTAGGTTTTCACTTTCCGAAACCTGCGTTTCGGGTTTGTCGGAAACTGGTTTCTTGCGCGGGCGACCGCCCTTGCCGCCCCTGCCGCGCGCGTCCTTGGAGTTATCGATGGCGTTCTTCATCGCCTTGAAAACGCGGCGGAGATGCTTCGGAAGGTCGGCCTCGACGCCGTGCAGCCCGTACATCATGATCGCGTCGGCGAGCATCGCGCGGTCGCGCAGGTCCTCGGGGTCGCTCGCGTCGAAGTCGTCGTAGACCTCGGCGAAGCTTGTCGAACACGGTGAAGGCCATCAGAACCACCCCCATAAGAAGCGAAGAGAAGAACAGGAAACCCGCGGAGAAGGAGGCGGCGAACAGGGCCGCCTCCCAGTGGTCGCGGATGATGTCGGTACGTGCCTCATCAGAACGGCACGTCCTCGTCGTAGAACTCGGACTGCGGGACCGCGGCGTAGGCCTGCTGGGCGCTCCACTGCGGCGCGGCCTGCGCCTGTGGCTGCACGGGCACCGTGTCCGCGAGGCTCTGCTGCGGCTGGGCCTGCGCCTGCCCCTCGCGGCGCACCATGACCTCGATCTCGTCGACGATAACCTCGAGCTTCGAGCGCTTCTGGCCGTCGCGCTCCCAAGAGCTGTAGCGCAGCTTGCCCTCGATCGCGACCTTGTTTCCCTTTGCGAGGAAACGGCTCACGGCCTCGGCGCCGTGCCGAACATAGTGCAGTCGACGAAGTTGGGATAGTCCTCCCACTCGCCAGTCTGCGGGTTGCGGCGACGATCGTTCACGGCGACGCCAAAGGACAGAACCTGGGTTCCCGCCGGCGGTGGCGCGCAGCTCGGGATCACGCGTGAGGTTACCGGTGATGTTCACTCGGTTGATGCTCACTGCCCGTCCTCCTTCGCGGTCATGTGGCTCTTGATTGCCTCGACGAGGCGCGGCCCTTGCATGTAGCCCAGGCCGCTCACGCGGCGGCCGTCGCGGATATGGCACGCCTCGACGATCTTCTGCGCCGTGACCGGGCCGATGCCCGGGAACGAGCGGGCGAACTCCTCGACCTTGAGCTTTGCCGCGATGGGTGCCTCGATGGCGACCTCGGGCGGGATGTTCCCCGCCTTGCACGCCGCCTTGAACGCGGCGCGCTCGCGGCGCGTGTGGACGGCCTTGGCCATCGCCTCCTTGCGCTGCTCCGGCGTTCGGAGCGGCGGCAGGTTCTCCTCCATGTCCTACATCCTCTCGACGTATCCGTGAATGCCGTTCTCGACCATGACTGCCCTCACGCGACGCAGCTCGTCCGCCGTGGCGCACTCGATGACCACGCGGTAGCCCTCTGCGGTGCTGGGGCCGCATCCTCGGCCACATCCGGCTCGGGGCGCGACGGGACCACCCGCACGCATCTCGGCCCGCCAAAGGGCGGCTCGGGCTGCTCGGCGGGCACCGGCTCGGGGCCGAGCGGCAGCGGCTCGGGCTCAGGCTCCTGGCTCGGGCGCCGGTGCCGCCGCCTGCTCGTAGGTCGCCGCGAGCGCGGCGGCCTTGGCGACCTCCCTCGCGATGCGCGGCGACCGCAGCCGCAACCCTCGCCGAGTCCGCCGGCAGCGGCCCTCGTCCACCACGCCACGGCCCACGCCTTCTCGGACTCGTCCGCGTAGTCCAGCCCGTTGACGAACTTGAACTGGTGCAGCAGCTCGCCCACGCGGCGCTCGATGATGTTCTTGGCCTTGACCTCGCCGAAGCTCGCGTTGAGCCACCTGTCGTCGGCGATGCGCTCGTAGGGCACCAGCGGACCCATCTCGCCCGCGAGGTCGTAGTAGTGGCCCTTGAGCGCGGTGAGGCGGCGTTTCCTGCACTCGCCGTCGTATCGGTCGATCTCGGCCTTGTACTCATCGGATAGCTTGTCGATGGGCGCCGTTATCTCGCCGATGGTCTTGTCGAACGTCTTGAGCAGGTCGCTGTACTTCTTCTTCGCGGCCTTGCGCTGCGCCTCGATGGGCTTCTTCACGTCGTTGACCGCCGCGCGGTACTTCTTCGCCGCCTTGAAGTCCTCGTCCTTCTCGATGTGCTTGACGTCCACGTAGTCCGCCAGCTTCTCATCGACGTTCTTCTTGAGCTTCGCCAGCTTGTCCTCGAGCGTGTCGTCGATGGCGAGCGACGCCACCAGCGTGTCGAAGTCCTCCTCGAGCGGCACGGCCTCGACCGCCAAAACATCGTCTGCCATTAGAAGCCTCCCAGCAGGTCGTCGTCGGTCGCATACCGGCGGGCGCGGGGCTCATAGGCGGGCGCGGGCTCCGGCTCGGGGGCGGCGGGCTCGGGTTGCGCCTTGCGGGCCGCGATCTCCTCCTCCATCCACGAGGCCGCGCGGCGCGCCTGCATGAGCGTCATGTCGTGCATGTTGCCCGACGAGCAGCCCACGGCGTCGCAGATGGCGGCCATGGCCCCGGCGCTGTCGAGCCCAGTCGCCGCCATGAACGGCTTGAACAGGTCGCGCACGGGCAGGTCGACCACGGGCTCGACGTCTCGGCCTTGACGGTCTGAGCGCCGGCGCCCATGTCGCGCTCGACCTTCTGGTCCATCTCTCGCCCGTGTACATCCCGCCGAACTCGTCGGGGTAGGCCAGACGCCACGCGCCGGCCTTGGCGCACTTCTCGATCATGACGCCCGGCATCCTCGCCCAGTTGCTCTTGCCGGTGCTGTAGTCGGTGAGCGCCAGCTCGACGTATGCGGGCTTCTTGCCGTCGGTGAACGCGACCTCTGCCCAGCCGCCGATGAGCTGCTCCCCGATCATCTTGTAGACGGCGGAGCCCTTCTTCTTGACGACCTCGCCGTCGCGGAGCACCACGACGCCGCTCTCGATGCCGCCGTAGTTGGGCTGCCTGTTCGCGCGGCGGTTGAACACCTGGTAGGAAGTGATGATGCTCGCCGGGGCGTCCCTGTACTTCACCAGGTAGACCTCCTTGGTGAAGGGGTTCAGGTGCTGGCGGTTGCACAGCTCCACGCACAGCGCCAGCTCGCTTTCGGTCGCGTTCGGGCACAGGCGCTCGCGGATGTCCTGCGAGGTGAACTTCACGGGCATGCCCGCATCGTCCTTGAACTCGATAATCTCGTTATTCATCGACTACTACCTCTTCGAACTCGTAGGGCGTGACGGTGTAGTTGTCCTCGTCGAGGAGGGCGTCGTCGTCCATCATGAGGGCGAGCACGCCGGCTGCGCCCCGTTCTTGAACTCCTCCTCGCAGCGCATCGCGTACGAGACCACGGCGTTGAGTTCCTCGGGCGTGAAGTCGCGCGGCTCGTCGAACGCGCTCTGCGCGATGCCGGCGCAGTAGCCGATGCCGCGCAGCACGGCGGGGTCGACGCCGGTCGCCGACGTCTCGGACTCCGCGTTGAACAGCGCGTTGATGCCGAGGTCGCTCATGTAGCCGATGAACGCGCCCGCCCGGCACGGCTCCGGCTTCTTCTTGCAATCCATTACATTTCCTCCGTTTCGTCTTTGCGCCCGGACCACCCGGGCGCTATCGATATGTCCATGCGCTCGGCCTGCCCGCGCACCCTGGGAGTGCTTTTACCACGTGCAGGTCGACCACCTGCGCGTCGTCGGCCCAGACGAGCCCGTTGAGTGCGTCCATGACCAGCTTTGACTCGTTGTCCGCGTCCGGCCTGTAGGTGTCCGGCTCCGAGTACACGCGCCTGGGCCGGCTCTCCGGCAGCGGCCGGTAGGCGTCGACGGTGACAATCACCGGCTCGTGCGGGCCGAAGGCCGGGGGCTGGATGCCCGCCTCGGCCATCGCCTCCGCGCACGCCGCCGCGACGGCCCTCTCGGCCCTCAGCGTCTCGTCGGGCGTGTACATCCGGGCGTGCCTGCGGTCGAGCCTATGGCGCTGCTTGCCCGCCGCGAACTTGACGGTGAACGCGAATCGCCTGCCGGTCACAGTACCGACCCCATCCCGAGCACAACGCGGATGCCGTCCGCCGCGAGCAGCATCGCCCGCAGGACGTAGGGCATGAGCGCGTACACCGCGAACAGGGAGCGCGATGTACGCAGCGCACCTAAGCAGCCTCGATGCCATGCGTTCCCTCCTCGATCCACTGCTCCACCCATTCCGGGCGCACCATGCGCCCTACCTTGCGCCCCTCGGGCAGCTGCGAGCGCAGGCGGCCCGCCTTGCACTCGATGCGCAGCGTGTCGTAGGGCACACCCGTCACCCTCGACGCCTCGCGCAGCGTGTACATCAGCTTGTGCCTGATGCCAAGCTCGTCGGCCATCTGCTGGAACGTTTTGGCTCTGCTAGAATCCATGAGTGACCTCCTTTCAGGTCTGGAGCCGTCCCCGCTTTCCACACCGGGCGGCTCTTTTTTTTTGCTTGCTTTCGGGGCCCCGCCCCCGGCACGGCACCGGTAGGGAACGTCCCCGCGGCTATGGTTATCGGAGAGCCGCGAGGCAACGGTGCCGCCCCGGGGATGGAGCCGCGGTATTGCCTGAGCGGCAATACCCGCGCGTCCGCGTTATGCGCGCGGTAGGCTTCGGTCCATGATTTTGAGACGCCCGACATATCGCCCGAAGCACGTCCGACCAGCGGGCCCCCTACTCGTGCGGCTCGTCGACTGGGTCGAGCGGCACCCTCGCATCAGCGCCGCGATCGTCCTCGCCGGGTTCATCAACGACGCCTGCGACCTGCTTGGGCGCGTCGTTGATCTCGCGATGTTTCTCATGAAGCTCGCGGGTGTGCTCTAGCACGAACGCGACCGCGAGAACGTCGAGGAAGACCCGGACGGCCGCATGAATAAGGTTCAACATCGCCACCGCCCCTACTTCGTGCCCACGATCGGCTGGGAGCCCTCGGGCACGACGACGAGGTTGCCGTCCTTTCCGATGCTCTTGAGCGCGTCGATGTAGTGCTGCTGGAGGACCTGGTCGTTGAGCGAGTTCGCGAGGACGGCGTTTGCGTCCGCCTCGCCCTGCGCCTCGATCTTCTTTGTTTCAGCCTCGACCTTGGCCGTCTCCTGCTCGTTCTGGGCCTTCTGCTTCGCGACCTCGGCGGCCTGAGCCTCGCTGTAGCTCTTGGTGATGTTCTTCGGGTAGCGGACGTCCTGCACGCTCACCTGCTCGACCGTGAGGCCTATGCCCTTCCACTTCTCGGTGAGGGCCTTCTGGACGGCCTTGGTGAACTGGGAGCGGTCGGTGAGCATCGTCACCGTGTCGAATCCGCCCGAGACCTCGCGGGTGACGGCGCGGACGTCGTTGGAGATGTACTTCTCCACGAAGCTCTCCTGCGTGCCGTACTCGCTGTAGAGGCTGAGCGCGGCGTCGGGGTTCAGGGAGTAGTTGACCTGGATGTCGATGTTGGCGCTGGCACCCGACTTGTCGTTGATGGAGACCTGCTTGCCCTCGTAGGAGCCGCCGTCCACCTTGTAGTCGGTGTCCCCGTAGAAGTTGATGAGGTTGTTGCGGGTGTCGTAGGTCACGACGTCCTGCCATGGGGCCTTATGGCGTGGAAACCGGCCTCGGAGGTCGAGCCGGCGAGCGAGCCGCCGAGGTTGCGGACGACGCAGACCTCGCCGGTGTCCTGCGTGTAGAAGCAGGCGATGGCGGCGATGATGGCACCTGCCAGGACGAGGGGCAGGGCGCACGCGGGCGAGAGACGATACGGGGCTCGTACTTGTTGCCCCAATGGTCCGCGGGCCCGGCGGCCCTCTTGCGCTCGACCTCGTTATACCGCTTGATGGCGACGGCGGCGGCCACGCCGCCGAGTCCCAGACCCGCTCCGATAATCAGTTGAATCATGTCTTCCTCCATTTCGTTCGGTCAAATCTAGAGAGCCCCGGGGACGGGGCACGTGGCTACTCGCCGCCCTTTTGAGGTGGAAGCGCGTCCACTCGCCCGCGGCGATGCCGACCATCACCGGCTCGATGCCGGGGTCGATGGCGTCGGCGGTGTTCATGCAGACCGTGCGCTGGACGTAGGCCATGACCGCCTCGCCGCGCAGCAGGCCGTCCAGGCGCCCGCGGGCGTCGAGGAACGACTCGAAGGCCTCCCGGTGCCATCCGCCGCCGGCGTCGCACCAGCAGACGATGGCCTCGATGCTCGCGAAGCCCTGCGGGCACTCGAGCTCGAATGACTTCCCGCGCACCTCGTACCTGATGTACTCGCGGCGCATCTTCACGTCTCCCATGTCGCCCTCCCCTACAGCTCGAAGTCGGAAAAGTCGCGGGCCTCGACGGGCTCGGCCTCGACCGTGATGGTCTCGGGGATGTTCCAGCCGCCCAGCTCGATGTCGATGTAGTTCTCGTTCATGGTTCTCTCCGTTTCGCTTTAGGGAACTTTAATTTCCCTTGATTGGTAAATAAAAATCTTCGACTTTGCAGCCGAGATAGTTGGCGAGCATGACAGCCGTGGGAAGTTTCATCTGGGACGGGTCTTTCTCATACGCTCGATACGTCTGAACCGTCACACCCAAAGCGGCAGCTATTGACTCCTGATTGAACTTCGCCGCCTCTTCAATAAACGGCTTCTGTCGGCTCTCGGATTGCCTTGAGCTCTTTCATCTGACCTCCTCCCTTTCGTTGTCCTAATAGTACTTTATTTTCCCTAGCATGGCAATTACTTTTTCTCTAGTTTGGGAAATTATTTTCTGTAGCATGGAAAACTAAGGAGGTAGATGGTTATGGAGTTCTCTACCAGATTGAAGCGGATACGCTTAGATTCAGGCCTTACTCAGGCAGAACTTGCCGACAAACTCGGAATAACAAACAGGGCTGTAGGTGCCTGGGAAAGCGGCAGATCAAAGCCGCGCCTCGACAAAATGAAGGAACTTGCAGTTCTGTTCGACACCACGGTAGCTGACCTCATGGGAGAGGACGCCACCGAGGCCGCGATCAGCGGCACGTCGCGCATGGTCCCCCTGCTGGGCTTCGCCCACATGGGCGAGCCGTGCGACGAGGGGAACCTCGCCGACGAGGTCGAGGTCCCCGCCTCCATCGCCGACGCGCACCCGCGCGCGGCTTCATGGTCCACGCCCAGGGCGGCTGCATGGACAACCGTTTCCCCCACGACGCCCTGCTGCTCGTCGACCCTGACATGGAGCCGGTCAACGGCCAGCCGGTGCTCGCCGAGACGGCCGACTACGGCGCCGTGGTGCGCAACTACACCCGGGGCCGCTCGACCGTGATGCTCACGGCGGACAGCCACAGCGGCGAGTACGACGACATCCTCGCCGGGCCGGGCGACGAGCCCGTGGTCTGCAAGGGCCGCGTCGTCTGGTACATGGGCGAGCGGGACGAGAGACAGTAGGAACGGAAAAGAGGTGGGAACGCATGAGGCCATTAGCTTTGGATGGCGTGCGGGCATATTACGAATCGGGAAACGGCGCCACGTTCGGCGGCGAGGAGTTTAATGTCTACTGCGACGAGAGCTGCCATCTCGAGCACGATCGCTTCAAGGCGATGTCGCTCGGGGCGGTATGGTGCCCCAAATCGAAAGTCAGGGAGATAAGCAAGCGCCTCGTGGAGATAAAGGCGAGGCATGGCGTCGGGATGGGCGCCGAGGTCAAGTGGACGAAGGTTTCGCCATGCAACTACGACCTCTACGTCGACATCATCGACTATTTCTTCGATGACGACGACCTGCACTTCAGGGGTCTTGTAGTTCCCGACAAATCAAAGCTGGACCACGCCCGCTTCAACCAGGACCATGACCTCTGGTACTACAAGATGTACTTCACGATGCTGAAGACGATCTTCTCCCGCGACGCGCGGTATTACGTCTATATCGACATAAAGGACACCCATTCCGGGCGAAACGCCCAGAAGCTCGAGAACGTGCTCGCGAACGACGCGTACGATTTCAACCATGAGATCGTGAGGAGGTGCAGCCCATACGCTCCGACGAGGTCCAGCTGATGCAACTCGTTGACATCCTTACCGGCGCCATCGCGTATCGCCACAACCACGACGCCATCATGCCATCGGATAGCGTCACGAAGATCAGGCTCATCAATAGAATTATTCAGAGGTCGGGCCTCTCTCTCGTCAAGACCTCGCTCCTCAGTGAAAAGAAGATGAACCTACTGGTCTGGCAGGCCGGGGAATCACATCATGAACTGCTGTTGGATACCGCCCCTGCTCGAAAGGGACAGCTCGCGTCCCTGGAGCGAATACGACGCTCTTGTCTACAGCGTGTTCAGGCGTGATTTCATCGAGGGCAGACCCGTCTACCACGGGAAACCGGTAAAGATACGGTACCAGCCCATGCTGGAGGGACGGGCCGAGGCCTTTTGGCACCTCACCTGCAGGGACTACGACCATAAGTCGGGTCTGCCAGAGGACCGTGTGCCAGATCTCGAAAGGTGCAGGCGCATCAGATGGCCGAAGGCGTTCATCGAGAATGCTGAGAGGTGCCCCAAAAGTCCCGGCTGCGGAGGCGTTATAGCCTGGAAGGCGGAGCATCGCGCAAGGAAGAACCGTAATGGCACCCAGATAAGGGAACGGATTAAGTTTTACCTTGAGGAAGAGAGCTACATTGTCGTATTCGAGCCGAGAGAGCACTACTGCCTGCTGATAACCGCGTATTACGTCGACAACGACCACAGCAGGAAGATGATTGAGCGCGAGATGGCGAGAAACCACGCCGAAAAAGCAGGAGGCGCTGTTTGGGCGCCTCCAGAGGACTCCTTTCACACACACGGTGGATGAGCTATCCCGATTATCGCCCCATCGCAGCGAAATGTAAACCGAACACGTTGTGGAGATTGGGGGCCGGCAGGGCGAGACCCCATGCGTCTACATCTAGGGAGGTGATGCCCATGAAGCAAATAATCTCGGGACCGTAGGCTGATGCCGCGACCCCGAGACTAAGGGAGACGGCCCCTGCACTTTGGAACGTGAGACGGGGCCGGAGTCAGAACCGGGCGAAACGGAGAATATGCCCGCGATCTGAACGGATCTGATTATATGACAAAGAAGCAGCGCCGCCGCGTCTGGGGCTCCGTGACCGAGATGAGACGCGGCAAGAAGTACGTCCTGCGCTGGATGCAGAACACGCCGCAGGGCCGCAGGCGCAAGACCAAGACCGTGTACGGCACCTACCGCGAGGCGTGCGCGGAACTCGACCGCATCCACGTCGAGCACGCCGACGACGCGCCCGTACCCACCATAGCCAAGGCCTACGAGACGTGGCTCGTCCCCAAGATGACCGCACAGGTCGAGGCGGGAACGCTCGCCCCCAACACCCGCGACCTCGTGCTGCGCTCGTGGAGAAACTACGTCGGACCCCGCTGGGGGCAGGCGCCCGTCGACCAGCTCCGCGCCGTCGAGCTGCAGGACTGGCTGCTGACGCTGCCCGCCGCCACCGCCGACACCGCCCTGCTCACCCTGCGCAAGGTCTACGCCTGCGTCTCGACCTTCATCCGCCTGCCGCTCGACCCGTTCGCCGCCAGCGTCAGGTACACCATGCCCACCCGCAAGACCCGCGAGCGCTCGAAGCGCGTCTACACCCTCGACGAGGCCCTGGGCGTCCTCGACGCACTGCGCGGCAACCCCTGGAGCCCGCGTTCATCCTCGCGTGCTTCGGCTCCTGCCGTTCGGGCGAGTCGCTAGGCGTTCGCACCGACGAGGTCATGCGCTGGGAGCGCTCCGGCACCGTCCTCGCCTCGGCCGACATCTGCCGCCAGATGCAGCAGTCCGGTACCGAGCCGGTGGGCGCCCTCAAGACCGCCAAGTCCGCCCGCACCGTCGTGATCTTGCCGCAGGCCGCCGACCGCCTCGTCGAGATAGCGGCCGCCCGCGCAGCCGAGGGCCGCGAGTGGCTGAGCGACCGGGGCGACGGGCTGCCCATGAACCGGAGCATTTGCAACGACCGCTGGCGGAAACTCTGCGCCGCCCGCGGCATCGAGCACATCCCGTGGTCGAACCTCCGCAACTCGTGGCGTACGATAGCGGAGGTCGAGCTCCGCCTGCCGTGGGACCTCATAGAGATGCTGATGGGCCACGCCCTCCCCGGCGTGTCGGGACGGCACTATATCCGCCCCACCGCCGAGCAGGTCGTCCGCGCCGCCTTTGACGCGCTTGGGATAAGTTAGGATATTCCCCGCAAAGCCGCAGGTAGATGGCACACAGTTAGTTGTGGCAGTATTAAGATTCGCAGCCCAAACCACCGCAAAGGGGACAGGCACCTTTGCGGTGGTTTGGGGCCGTGCTACTCACCGAGCATCTCTTGGAGCTTGGCCGCCACGGCATGTCCCAAGCTCTCGTGGCTTTCGGGCATCATATGCAGATAGTCGATATCGCCCGGCTCGGCAAAGTCGGCGGCATTCAAAAAGTCGCAGCCAAACTGCTCAGCCACATGTGCGTAGTACTCGCCAAAATGCTCCGAGGCCTCGACGGAACGCTCGTCAAAATCGGTCATATATACATCGGCGATTTGCGGCTTGATCTTGATAGGCGCCATCAGCAGAATGCGCGGACAAGGCGCAGCGTCGGTCCACGGAAACGCGCGGACGGCGCGAATCAGCGCCATGGCGCCACGGGCGATATCGGAAGCTGTCACGTTAAAGACCGTCTTACAGTCGTTGGTGCCCAGCATGATCACAATGGCGTCCAGCGGCTTATGGGCCTCGAGCAGCATCGGAAGTGCGCGGATGCCGTTAAGATTGGTGTCCAGATGGCACATGTCGTCGCGTACCGTCGTGCGGCCGTTGAGGCCTTCTTCAATTACATGCCAGCCCTCGCCTAAGTCACGTTGGGCCACGCCGCACCAGCGCACATCCTGCGCATAGCGCACCGCGGTGCCGTCGCGCATGCCCGCCGGATCGTAACCATAGGTGTTGCTGTCGCCAAAGCATAGAACGTTTTTCATCGTAAGCCCCTCGCTCAGTAAAAAGCCGACGGAAGCAGCCTCTCCCTCCGGCTCGACCCATCTGTCAGCACGTACCAATTACAGGTACTTGCGCCAATCGTCCTCGTCCTCATCATCCTCGGTAGCAGCCTGGGTCTGCTCGGCGGCGCGAGCTGCCGCAGCGCGAGCGGCAACCTGGGCATAGGACTCCTCGTTGCGCTCGGGGAAGTTTGCCAGCACGTGCTCGAACTTGGCAAAATCCTCATCCCAGCGCGTAGAAGGCACGGCAAAGAAGACTTGCTTGACCTTAAAGTCGCCCGACGCGAGCTCCTTGCGGAAGAGCTCGGCCACGGCCTCGGCGTCAAAGCCGTTGTTGTCGCAGCCCCAAGCGCCCAGTACGAGCTTCTCGCGACCCAGCTCGTCGCAGATGGCAAGCACAAAGCGAATGCGGTCGCGCAGGGCGTCCAGCAGAGCATCGTCGCTCACGCGATACTCCTGGCGGGCGCGCTTAACGTTGGGCGCGGCGGCCACGATCACGTCGGCGTATGCATGCACGTGGTTGCGGTCGAAGCGCACCGCAGGCACCACCAGCGCACGGTTGCGGTAAAGCTCGCAGTTGATGTTGCGGCGACGGTTCTCGCCGTACCATTTGCGCTGCTTATCGAGAACGTTGTACAGATACGAATCGGCGCACAGCGTGGCCTCCTGGCCCAGATAGCCCTGGATGTAGCCACCGCCCGGGTTGGTGAACGAGGCAAAGGCGAGCACGGCCATGTCGCAGAACTGCGCATAGCCACGACCGTTGTCCAGGATGGCCTGCGTGGCGGAGGCATCGAGCACGGTGACCTCAGGCAGAACCGGAGCGGGCTCCTCAGCAGGCGCGGACTCAGCTTCGGCGATTTCCTCGGCAGGCTCAGGCGCTGCCTCGGTCTCGGGCGCCGTCTCGGTCTCGGCAGCCTCCGCGCCCTCGACGTCCTCGGCAACCTGTTCTTCGGCGGCCACAGCACTCTGAACCTTGGCCTTCATCGCCGCGACAAAACCGGCAGGCATACCATCGAACTCGCACACGCCGGCAAGCGAACGCTCGATATCCTTGGCGCACGCTTCGGACACAGTTGCCACGTGACGCTCGGCGGCCTTGGCACGGGCCTCGCGCTTGGGATTGGGCTGACCCGCTCGGTTGGACCTGCGGTTACGGTTCCTGTTGTCGACGTCTGCCATAAGTGGTCACCTTTCTCGGTCTCTGCCGCTATCGGCTTTTTCCCATCCATGATACCCCGCCGCGTACAAAAAGACGGCCCCGAAGGACCGCCTTTCGCATCGATTTGCACGTACGGCAAGCACCGCCGCAATTCGCCACTAGTCGCGACGGCCGAGGATGTTCAGAATGCGCAGGAACACGTTGATAATATCCACGAACAGATTGGACGCCATGAGCACGGCGTTGGGCAGCGTAGGCGGCACCGTCGTGGCAACATAGGTGTCGTAGCCAATAAAGCCGGCGAACACCACGATCACGATCAGATCGGTGATGGTCTGTGAGACGCCCATGAACATCAGCACGATCTCAACCAGAATAGTAGCGAGCAGAATGCCAAAACCGATGCCATATACGCGCTGGAAAAACTTGGGGAACGTCACGCCCAAGGCGCCAAAGACAAAGGTGATGGCGGCCGTGGCGATAAAGGCAGTGTTGATGGTGGGCAGGTCGTAGTTGGCAAGGCCAAACGACGCGGTCAGGCCAAAGGTGCTCGCAAAGATTACGTAGCCCACAAGGGACAGGCCCACGGACTGCTTGCTGGCGGCGGCCGACATCATGACCATGCCGACGATGGTCAAAATAAACGAGCCAAAAACCAGCGGTAGGGCAGCCCCGCTCATCATCATGCGCGCAAACGACATGGTGCTCGTAAAGTAAGCACCGACGCCCATGGCACAAAAGCCCAAGAAGATGAGGGCAGACATGGCAAGATTATACGCACGCGGCGACATCTCCTTGGCACGGCTTGCGCCGGTTTCGATGGGGCCGTTCTGATAGCCCTGAATATCGTTCATAATTTCGTCCTTTCAAAAGCGCCGCGACAGCGCAGTAGCTGACAAGATTCCTTTCATTGTACCCGAATGCCGTACGTCCTTACCTACGGCGCTCGCCCTCGAGCGTGCGATCAAAGGCCCAGACCCACCAACGCATCACGTGTGCCTGCGAGCCGTCCGCCCGCTCGCGCGTCTGGTCCTCCAGATACAACTCGGTCGCGTGCCCGCCAAAACGCACCTTATAGGTTGCCGTACGGATGCCGTGGACCATCAGGCCAAACCCGGTGGTCGAGATAATTTCGTCAATCGTAAAGCAACGACCGTCGACCCAGCAGACGGTGACCGGCACGACCTGTCCGCCCGCGAGGATGCGAGCCACGACGTCCACATACTGCTTGTGCACGCGCCGAGTTTTGCCATCTGTCTGTCGATATTCCATGCCTCCTATTATCGAACGCATGTTTGCATATTGTAAAGCGAACAGACTGTGGTTTTGGGATGTTGGGGCACGCACACGTGTCCTCATGGTGTGTTAGCAAAAAGAACACCCGCGGTCAACAGGGCTAATATTCAATATTAGTGCCAAAAAATTCACTTCTCCCATCAGAACTCGGTAAAGAAACCCGCAGGAGGTGATACGATTTATCATGTTTTTGTAACGTGCCTGCAAACTTCGAGAAAGCCCATATATGGACGTAACGTTCTCAACCTTCCTCGGCCAAATTGTGTCGAACCCAGTCCTTGCCGTCACCGTGATCCTCGCGCTCGGCGCCATCTTCGTCAATGGATGGACCGACGCGCCCAACGCCATCGCGACCTGCGTCACTACGCGTTGCATGCCCGCCCGCGCCGCCATTCTCATGAGCGCCGCATTCAACTTCCTCGGTGTGCTCATCATGACGCACTTTAATGCGAGCGTCGCCAATACCATCTCGCATATCGTCGACTTTGGCGGAAACAGCACCATGGCGCTCGCCTGCCTGTGCGCGGCCCTGTTCTCCATCGTCGTCTACGGCGCCACAGCGTCGCGTTTTGGCATCCCCACCTCGCAAAGCCACAGCCTTATCGCCGGCCTGACCGGTGCCGCTATCGCCCTCGGCGGCGCGAGCAGCGTCAACGTCCACGAGTGGATGAAGGTCATCTACGGCCTGGCGCTCTCCATCGGCCTGGGCTTTGTCATGGGCTGGGTCCTGTGCAAACTCGTCTCGATTCTTTTCGCCGCCGCCAACAGGCGACGTGCCAATGTCTTCTTTAAATACGCTCAGATCGCGAGCGCTGCGGCCATGAGCTTTATGCACGGCGCGCAGGATGGACAGAAGTTCATCGGCGTGCTCTTTTTAGGCGTGGCCTTCGCAAACGGCCAGACCAGCGTCGGCGATGCCGGCATCCCCATCTGGATTATGCTGCTGTGCTCGGCCACTATGGGTATCGGTACCAGCGTGGGCGGTGAGCGCATCATCAAGTCCGTCGGCCAGAGCATGGTTAAGCTCGAGAAGTATCAGGGCTTCTCCGCCGACCTCGCGGGCGCCGCGAACCTGCTGCTTGCCACCCTTACCGGCATCCCCGTGTCCTCCACACACATCAAGACCTGCGCCATCATGGGCGTCGGTGCCGTCAAGCGCCTCTCGGCCATCAACTTCGGAGTCGTCAAGGACATGATGTTCACCTGGTTCTTCACCTTCCCCGCCTGCGGACTCATCAGCTTTGTCATGGCCAAGCTGTTCATGATGTTCCTCTAATCAAACCGAACGTCCATCCGGACCGCATTACTTCGCCCAACCCGTCTTCGCCTCGAAAGGACCCACCCATGGCAAAGAAACCCGATTCGTTCTACTTTGACAACTACGTCGCTTGCGCCGACCTCGCCGTCCAGGCCGCAGAGCTGCTCACCAAGATTTTTGAGAACTTCGATCCCGCGCAGATTCACGACATGCTCAATAAGATGCATGCGATTGAGCATGCGGCAGACAAGAAGCACCACGAGCTCGAAGACGCCCTGCTCACCGCCTTTATCACCCCGCTCGAGCGCGAGGATCTGGATCTGATGAGCTGCGCGCTCGACACCGTGCTCGACCGTATTGAGGGCGTCGTGCAGCGCGTCTACTTCACCAACATTCAGAGCATCCATCCCGACGCCATCGTCATCGCCCACAAGGTGACTGACGCCTGCCGCGCCATGAAAGACCTGATGGTCGAGCTTCCCAACTACCGCAAGTCCAAAACGCTGCGCGAGCTGGTCATCCAGATCAACACCATCGAGTCCGAGGCCGACGAGCTCTACATCAACGCCATGCGCAACCTGCACGTTAACGGCAAGGATCCGCTCGAGGTCATCGCTTGGCGTGACGTCTACGCCTTCCTGGAGTACTGCGCCGACTGCTGCGAGAATGTGGCCGATGTTGTGGATTCGATTGTCATGAAGAACAGTTAATTGGGGGTGTCCCGGCGGCGAAGGGCCGGCCACGGTTTGCTTTCTCACTCCGGCTGCTTTGCAGAGTCGTTCGAAAGCAAACCGTGGCCGGCCCTTCGCCTTACGTACCACCATTGGGAACTTTGGCTGATACTTTGAAAGCAATGAGGCTTTTGTTGACAGGGCCTTTGAGCCCGATTGGGAACTTTGGGACCGCCTTAAACGTTTGGCTGGATCGGGCTTTGGGTACCCTTTTGTTTTGCTTTGGGTTGATACACTGAATTTGGAGGGCTTGGTTGTGAGTTATTTGGATCTGGCTCGGGGTCGGTATTCTTGTCGTGAGTTTGAAGATCGGGCTGTGGAGCAGGCTGTGGTGGATGCCATTGTTGAGGCTGGGCGGATTGCTCCTTCTGCTTGTAATAATCATCCTTCTCGTGTGATGGTGCTGGATACGCCTGAGCTTCTGGAGAAGGCTGCTGCTTGTCAGCCTCGGTTTGCTCGTGATGGATCTATCTTTGGCGCTCCGCTCATCTTCCTTATTTGTAGCGTTACCGAAGACGCTTGGGTGCGCCCGTATGACCAGATGAATTCCAGTGAAATCGATACGTCCATAGTGTGCGATCAGATGATGATGGAGGCCACCGAGCAGGGCCTGGGAACGTGTTGGGTATGCCATTTTAAGCCCGAGGTGGCACAGGAGCAGTTCAACCTGCCCGAGGGCGTCTATCCCTATCACATGCTCGTCTGCGGATATCCTGCCGACCACATCGCCGATTCCGAGCATCGCGAGGCCCGTACCATTCCCCTCTCCGACTTCCTCCTCAAGTAGATTTTGGGACATGCCCTAAAACCTATCCTTGACCGCTCACCGGTTCGCCGAGTTCTGCGCCACTATGTGCAGGGGCTCGGATTTTTATGTTGCGCGCCCCGGTACAGTCAAAAAGGACCCGCAAGCTGCGGGTCCTTTCTAGGCACTAAATTGTAGGCCGAATGTTAGTCCAGGTCGTCGGCAGCGAAGTTGTCGATCGGGGCGAAGGGATCGGCCACGGGGACAACCGGGTCAGCGACGGGCAGCGGCTCGGCGGGAACAGTCACCGCAGGAGAAGCGGCAGAACCGACCGGCGTGGAGGCCATGAGGTCGGCCGGGAAGGAGTTCTGGGCATCGTCCATGAAGTGCTGGATGAGCTTGAGATACTCGGCCTTGAACTCCTCACGAGAAGCCTTGAGACGATCGATCTCCTCGAGCTCAGCCTGCTTTTCGGTCAGAGCCTGGCGGATAACCTCGCGGGCCTTGGCGTCAGCCTCGTTGCGAATACGCTCAGCGTTCTCATTGGCATCGTTGACGATGGTCTCAGCGGTCTGCTGGGCAGCGATCAGGGCAGCGGAAATCTGGCGCCCTGAGCGGAGAAGTCAGGGGCGGGAGCAGCCACGGGGCGGCAGGAACGGCCTGGGCGGGGGCATCCTGAGCCTGGGCAAGCTGAGCCTGCGCATCGGCAAGCTGCTGCTCGGTAGCAGTCAGACGACCCTTAAGGTCGACGATCTTAGCGAGCATAGCGTCAACCTCAGAGGACAGCGTCTCCAAGAAGACGTCGACCTCAGCAGGATCGTAGCCACGCTTGGCCTCAGAGAAAGTCTGAGCCTGGATGTCTGCAGGGGTAATAGCCATAACAAGTCTCCTTTTCATCGCCTCGGCGCTACACGCCCGACGTAAGTTACTAAGACAGTTCTACACGAGTATACCTATAAGAAGCTGCAGAACCAGCCTCTGCACCAACTGCAACGCAATAATCGCAACGACCGGCGAAAAATCGATACCGCCCATCGGCGGGATGAAACGACGGAACAGGTTGAGCCACGGACCGCACACGCTATCAAGCACCGCGGCAATATCCTGAAGCAAACCACCCTGCTTCATGGGAATCCACGTCATAAAGCAGTAGACGACAATGAGCGTGGAATAGAAGTTGAACAGCGTGTTGACCAGCTGGACGATAGTGTAGATGTTGATGGGAATCTCCTCGTCTTGTCTTTACTTAAGGTAGCCGTCCGCACGAAGCTTCTTGAGATCGGAATCTTTGACCTCGCAACCGGCGGGCAGCACCATGAACACGCGGTCGCCCACCTCCTTGACCGTGGCACCCAGACCGCAGGCAAAGCCGTAAGAGAAGTCCAAGACGCGCTTGGCAACTTCGGTGCGTACGCCCACAAAAATCAGTGCGACAGGCTGCTTGGTGCGAACGCGGCGCACCACGGTCTCCACGTCGTCATAGCTCTCGGGGCGCAGGACATAGGCCGGCAGCTGCGGTGTGGCGTTGATGATATTGCTCGCATAGGCCGAGGCATCGCTCGGTGCAGGCGCGGGCGCAGCGGCGGCACGGGCGCGGGTGTTCTCGGCGTAGCTCGACGGCGTGTCATAGGCACCAGGACGATAACCGCTCGCAACACTGTCCTGCGAGCGCGAAGGCGGGTTATACGTCGTGGCATGGCGGGAGTCATCGCCGACCAGCTGACCGGAGCGCGTATACACGGCAACCGACTCAGCTTCACCGCGGCGCGTCTGGCCAAGCAGGCCGTTGCTCGGCTCGTCTTGGGTGTAGAAGCCCTCGCCCGAAGCACCACTGTAGCCGTTGTTCTGATAGCCATCGTCGTAGCCGTCATCGTAGCCGTAGTCGTCGTCCTGGCCATAACCCTGGTCGTAACCCTGCTGGCCGCCCAGGTGCATCTTATTTTTAATCTCGTCAAGGAAGCCCATGGTTGTGTCCTCTCGCGGTTTAGTGCAGGCGCCCCGATAATCAGTGCGCACTTCAGAGCCTTATTTTACTGCAAACTCCGGGCTAAATACTACCCTGCCCAGGCGAACGAGCGTAGAGCCCTCCTCAAGGGCAGACTCAAAGTCCTCGCTCATACCGCAGGAAAGCTCAGGCAGGTTCAAATCGGGATGCGCCGCCTCCAGCTCATCCCTCAGCTCACGAAGCCCCGCAAAGGTGCGGCGTGCCACATCCTTATTCCCCCGGGGCGCCATAGTCATAAGCCCCTGTACGCAAATTCCCTCAAGTTCTGCAAGCTCACCCGCGGCGGCGCGAATCTCATCGGGTGAAAAGCCTCCTTCGACTCCTCACCACTCACATTGACCTCAATGAGCACACGCTGGGGGCCGACGAGCTCGCCTGCCTCAATCTTGCGAACAGCACGGCTCGAGATCGCCTGCGCCAGATGCAGCGAACCCACCGAGTGAATCAGCTCGGCTGAGCCCAGCACCGCATTGATCTTATTGGTCTGCAGGTTGCCGATCATATCGAAGCGCACCTCGGGCAGCTCCGGATGCTCCGCCAGACCCGTGAGCTTGCGAACCAGCTCCTGCGGGCGGTTCTCGGCAAAATGGCGATACCCCGCCTGGATGGCGGCAACGGTCTCATCGACACCAACGGTCTTGGACACGGCAATGAGGCTCGCGGCGTCGTGGGGACGGCCCGCGCGATCGAGCGCCGCATAAAAACGTTCCAGAATCTGCTCGCGGCGAGCGCGCATCAAGTCCAAATAGTTATCCATTGCCAATCGCCTCCGCTGACAGCCAAACAAGTAGTCCCATGCTAACGCAAGAGCGCGGCCCCGCATGTGCAAGGCCGCGCTCACTTAGGTATTTACAATCTTTCGACGAACGGGGTTACTTACTCCTCGTCGTCCTCGCCATCGTCCTCATCCTCAAGATGATCGAGCAGGTAGCGAAGACCCTCGCTGACCTCGTTAACGGGCACCTTGGCAACGTAGCGTGCATCGACGGCGGGCCTCATGATAACACCCTCGCCCGAAGGCACGCGCATGCTCTCGAGCTCATCCTCATCAGTGCAGGCGATATCACCGGCAGTCATACGCTGTCCGGTCAACAGGAAGGTCAGACGGCAGGCGGCATCGATGGAAATCGAGGCGATGCGATCGAGATAGCGCGATACCATGATGGCGCGGCGCAGGTCGTCATAGTTGCTGTCGTCGTCCATAAAATCGCCCGTGTCCATGCGGTTAAAGGTGCGGAAGAACTTCTCGTAGGCGGCGTGCACTGGCTCGTCCTCGACGGCCAAGTTGCAGATGATGGACATGTCGTTGGTGACGAGCGCGGAAAGCGAAGAGCCCAGCACCTGGTAGACGGCCTCAGCCTCGGCCTCGACCGTGCCGACAAGCTCCTTGGGCAGCGAGATGTCGGCCTTGATCATATGACGCGTGGCGCGGCAAATCTGGCGAACCTTATCGGTCATGCGCTGCAGGTTAAAGTCGACGTAGATGATCGTCTGCAGCAAGCGGAAGTCGGAGGCGACCGGTGACTGCGTGGCAATCAGGTTGTAGCAGACGGCCTCCAGGTTGGCGCAGCGTGCGTCAATCGAAAGCGTGCGCTTCTTGGTCTTGGTGGCGAGCTTGCGGTCGTCGGTAACATAGGCCCTCACGGCATCGTGGAGGGCCAGATCGACGGCCTCGTAGATGCTCAGCATCTCGTGGCGGGCCTCGATGAGCTGACGGGAAAACAGTTTGCGCATGGTTCACTCCAATCAGTTGGGTGCGGTCATGCCGCCCGCACAGTGAATACGCACCGGACCAGGTCCGATCGGCTTTGGGACTAGTCGCACCGATCAGCCAAAGCGGCCGGTGATATAGTCTTCCGTCCGCGAGTCCACCGGGCTGGTGAAGATCGCGTCGGTTTGACCATACTCGATGAGCGTAGCGGGCTCGCCGGCAACTTCCTGCAAGAAGAATGCGGTGTAGTCGCTAATGCGAGCTGCCTGCTGCATTGAATGCGTGACGATGATGATCGTCATCTCGGGCGCCAGCTCGGCCATCAAATCCTCGACCTTAGAGACGGACGTGGGGTCGATGGCGGAGCAGGGCTCGTCCATCAGAAGGACATCGGGTTGCACCGCAAGCACGCGCGCGATGCACAGACGCTGCTGCTGACCGCCCGAGAGCGCCAAACCATCCTTGTTGAGCTGATTGGATACCTCTTTCCAGAGGTTGGCGCGCTTGAGCGATTCTTCCACGATGTCATCGAGGTCACTTTTGCTAGTCACGCCCTGCAGACGAGGGCCAAAGGCGACATTCTCGTAGATGGATTTGGGAAACGGATTGGGCTGCTGAAAGATCATGCCCACGCGGCGACGGAGGTCGACCGGGTCGACACCCTCGGCATAGATATCGTTGCCGTCGAGCGTCATGGTGCCCTCGACGCGCGTACCCTCGATCAGGTCATTCATGCGGTTGATGCAGCGCAAAAACGTCGACTTGCCGCAGCCCGAAGGGCCAATGAAGGAGGTGATGGCGTTTTTGGCGATGTTGAGGTCAAGCCCCGTCAGCGCATGAAAGTCACCGTACCAAAAGTTGAAATCCTTGGCCGTAATGGCCGCTTGCTCCAACGCGGGAGCGGACTGATAAACGGACATGGGACTCCTTAACTAGCGACGCTTACGCGACAGGAAGCGCGCAAACAGGTTGAAGGCCAAAATGATCACCATCAGCAAGAGCGCAGTGCCGTAGGCTGCGTTCATGTTGATGCCGTCGTTGGCAAGCAGGTACAGGTGAACCGTCATGGGACGACCGGAATCGAGCGGCGAAATAGGTAGATTGATGGCCTGGCCCATGGTGTAGAGCACCACGGCGGTCTCGCCGATGGCACGGCCGATGGCAAGGACGATGCCCGTGGCAATGCGGCCAAAGGCCGAAGGAAGCACGATCTTGGAGACGACCTGCCACTTGGTAGCGCCCAGGCCGTACGCGCCCCAACGGATATAGCGCGGAACGGCGCGAATGGCTTCTTCGGTGGTGCGCATGACGATGGGAAGCATCAAGAGCGCGAGCGCCAGAGCGGCCGAGACCATCGAAAGGCCCAGGCCCATAGCCTCGACAAACAAGGCGTAGCCAAACAGGCCCATAACGATGGAGGGTACCGAGGCCAAAGCGTCAGCAGCGTAGCGAATGAGCTCGACGACCTTGCCCTGCTTGGCGTACTCGGCCAGATAGACGGCTGCCAGCACAGCGATCGGCGTGCAGATAAGCATGGCGAGCGCCGTCACGTAGACGGTCGAGACGATCGTGGGCCAAATTCCGCCCTCGGCGTTGACGCCCTGGGGCCAACCGAAGATAAAGTCGAGCGAGATGTGTGGCAGGCCGTTGATGACCACGTAGGCGATGATAGCGACCAGCACCAGCGTGGTGATGTGTAGGCAGCGGCACGAAACACGCCAAGCATGATCTTGTTGGACAGGTCCTTGTTGATGCGGCCCTTCTTGCCGTGGGAAAGGGCACGCTTGATGCGCTCGCGCGACGAGGTCGTATCGACCGTCGTGTCAACGGAATCGGACATAGCCCTACCCCCTCTTCTTCTTGGAAATCAGACGGACGATACCCACCAGCGTGGCGGAGATGATAAACAGGACCACACCCATGCCGAACAGCGCCGAGCGGTGCAGACCCGAATAGCTCATGTCGAGCGCAATCTGGCTCGTGAGCGTCGAGATGGGGCTCGCAATGCTGTCGGGAATAACCGGGGCGTTACCTACGACCATGAGCACGGCCATGGTCTCGCCGATGCTTTGCGGCCCATACCCAGCACGATGGCATCAACGATACCCAGCTTCGCGGCAGGTAGCACGACCTTATAGATGGTCTGCCACTTTGTGGCGCCCATGGCATACGATGCCTCGCGAATGCCCATGGGAATGGAATTGAGAGCATCGATGGTGAGCGTGGTGATGGTAGGGACGATCATGATGGCGAGCACAAACCACGCCGTCAGCGCACCAAAACCAAGGCCGCCGGTCAGTTGTGCGATAAACGGGCGGATGATGATCATGCCAAAAAGCCGTAGATGATGGAGGGGTATGCCCGCCAGCAGGTCAACGGCGGGGCTGATGAGCTTGCGCACGCGCTTGCTGGCAATCTCGACCAGGTAAACGGCCGTACCCACGCCCAGCGGCACGCCCATGGCGAGCGCACCGACGGTCACCAGACCCGAGCCGGCAAGCAGCGACAAGATGCCGTAGTGGCCCTCGGAAGGCGCCCACGTAAAGCTAAAGAAGTCAGCCAGACCGATGTCAGTAAAGACGGGCAGCGCCGAGTACGTGGTAAAGACAAAAATCAGGATGACGGTAACGACCGCCAAGAACGCGCAGGCAAAGAAGATCCACTGCAGCGCCTTCTCCTTGATATAGGTACTGCGCGATACGAGCGCCAGCTCGCGCTTCTTGGGCGTCTGAACATTCTGCTCAGTCTGGGAGTTTTCCTGTGCTTCCATGCTACTCACTCCCCTTCTCGTCGTTGGTGACGGGAATAAAGCCCGCCTCGCGAATCTGCTTGTCCATCTTTTCGGACGTCACATAGTCGATGTAATCCTGCGCTTGCTGCGAAGGCACACCCTTCACAAAGAAGTAAAGGTCGCGCGAGATGGGATAGCCGCCACTCGCGACCGTCTTCTCGGACGCCTCAACATGATTGACCGAGACGGCCTTGACCGAGGTCTTGGCGTTGAGGCTATCGACGAAGCCCAGCGAAATGTAGCCGATGGCCCCACGCGAACGAGATACCACGTCGCGCACCTGGCCCGTACCCGAAGAAAGAACAGCCGAGCGGCGATCGAACGGCGTGCCATCCATCACGATGGTACGGAAGGCCTCGCGCGTACCGGACGCCTCGTCTCGGTTGATGACCTGAATCCTCAGGTCCTCGCCACCGACCTCTTTCCAATTGGTAATCTTGCCGGCGTAGATATCGCGGAGCTGCTCGGTCGAGAGGTTATCGACGGGGTTGTCGTCGTTCACGATGACCGCGATACCGTCGTGGGCAATGACGATGGGAGTCAGGCCCAGATCCTGTTCGTCGGCATTGAGTCCACGGGAGGAGCTGGCGATATCGGCCGTGCCGGCGCTGACGGCCTCGATCCCAGCGGAAGAACCCAAACCGGAAACGAGCACGTCGATGCCGGTCTCCTCCTTAAAGCCCTCGGCCGCAATCTCGGCGATAGGAAGGCAGGTCGTGGAGCCGGCCACGGTAATGGAAGAGGTCGAAGATCCCGAAGAACAGGCGCACAGCGTAAGCGTAAGCACAGCGGCGCTCAGAACCGATACGATCTTTCTCATAGCATCACGCCGATCGCAGCATGGCGCCCACAGGTGCCGTCCTCGTTACGGTAGGAATAAAAGCGGTCGTTCTGACGCACGGTCGAAAGCTGGGTATCCACGATATTATCCGCGTCGACACCGACATCTACCAGCGCCTCGCGAATGGCAGCGGAAAGATCAAGCATGCGAGAGGTATTCGCATCGATGCAAGAGAACTCGGCGGCAAAGCGATCCATGAGTTCCTGGGATACCTCATATTCGTCACCCAAGATATGGGGGCCAATATAGGCGGAAACGTCGCTCGCATCGCAGCCGGCAGCATCGCAAAGCGCCTGGCACGCCTTGGCAGAAATACGTGCAATCGTGCCCTTCCAACCGGGTGCACCACGGCAAATCCGCCAGGGGCCACCAGCACCACGGGAACGCAGTCGGCAAAGCAGAGCAGCACGGGCACGTTACGCGCCGTACAGACGATGGCATCGCAGCCCTCAGCAATCTGCTCGCGGACGTCCTCAAGGTCATCGGCGCCGTTCGAGGCCACCGCAACGATATGGTCACCATGGACCTGATTGGGAATGAGCAGGTTGTGCTCGCACTCGGCGGCACCCATAGCCTCGAGCGCGCGACGACGATTTTCTTGAACAGCAAAGGGGTCATCGCCAACATGCGAGCCCAAGTTGAGTGAGGAGTACGCATCTTCGGAAACGCCACCGGCGCGCTCGGTGAAGGCAAAGCGAACATCGGATGTCGCGCCCTCCACCAACGTAACTCCATCATGGTCGACACGCGAAACTTTGTCCGCACGTGCTGCCATACTAAAGCCTCCTAATAACACAAGTACCGCGGCATCGCCGCTACAGCCCGCGTTTATACGGCTGTCATACTTCTCTAAAAGGATACCTGCTGCGCTGGAGGCAATCGTAAAGGGAACGTAAAGAGATTGGAGGTTCTAGTTTACAAAGTCGAAATCAGAACCACCCTTAAAAAGGGTGGTTTGCTCTTAGGGTATAACCCACGGGCCCCGGGCTCGCGTCTAAAGGCGCGGGCCCGGACTTCGTCCAGGCCTAGTGCATCTTGACCCGTGGCGCGCCGGTCGAACCGGCAGCATCACCCCCTCTTGAAGGGGTCCTCGTACTCCTTCACGCTCAGCTTGTCCAGCGCGATGTCGTGGGACTCCTGCTCCCTGATGTACTTGGCGATCGTCGCCTCGTTCAGGCCGACGGTGGACACGTAGTAGCCCTCCGCCCAGAACTTCCTGTTGCCGAACTTGTACTTGAGGTTGGCGTGCCTGTCGAATATCATCAGCGAGCTCTTCCCCTTCAGGTAGCCCATGACGCTCGCGACGCTGTACTTCGGCGGAATCGCCAGCAGCACGTGCACGTGGTCGGGCATCAGGTGCCCCTCGATTATCTCGATCCCCTTGTACTCGCACAGCTTCCTGAGGATCTCCCTATGTCGCTCCTGATTTGGTTGTAGATCACTTTGCGCCTATACTTCGGCGTGAACACGATGTGGTACTTGCACATCCACTTCGTGTGGGAAAGGCTGTAGGCCTTCTGGGCCATGGCGACCACCCCTTCGACTCGAATTCTTGACGGCCTGAACAATCGTCAATATCGGTCGGAGGGGTGGCTTTGTAAAGCCGTTTGTCTCCACCCGCGTAGCGGGTGGTTTAAAGCTGGCCGCTGCGCGGCCAGCGGACTAAAGTCTTGAATAAAAAGGGCGCGTCCATACGGACACGCCCCTGCGCACAACAATGCAAAGAACGACCTAGAAGCTACCGCGCTTCAGGAAGTCGGGAAGCTCGAACTGATCGTTGCCGAAGTTAGGAAGCTCGGTGCCACCGACGTTGCGGGTCGGAGCGGCCTGAGCCGGGCTCGTGGCAGGAGCGGTGCGCTGCGGCTCAGCGGAGGCAGCGGCCTTGCTCTGAGACTGCTGAGCAGCAAAGAGCTCGTCCTGACGGTTGACGTTGGAGTCGGAGAAGCCCGTAGCGATGACGGTGATACGCACCTGATCGCCCAGGGACTCGTCGACAACGGTACCGAAGATGATGTTGGCCTCGGGGTCGACGGCGTTGGCGACAACGTCGGCGGCGTCGCTGATCTCCTGGATGCCCAGGTCCTTGGAACCGGCGATGGAGAGCAGCACGCGCGTGGCACCATCGATGGAGCTCTCGAGCAGCGGGCTGGAGATGGCCTGCTGGGCAGCGTCGACGGCACGGGTGTCCCCAGAAGAGGTACCGATACCCATCATGGCGGTACCGGCCTGCTTCATGATGGTCTTAACATCGGCGAAGTCCAGGTTGATGATACCGGGGACGGTGATGAGGTCGGTGATGCCCTGGGTGCCCTGGGAAAGGACGCCATCGGCAATCGCGAAGGCCTCGAGCATGGTGGTCTTCTTCTCGGCGATGTCGAGCAGCTTATCGTTAGGGATGACGATCATGGTGTCGACGCAATCGGAGAGGGTCTTAATGCCCTCCTCGGCGCTCTTCTTGCGCTTGCGGCCCTCGAAGGTGAAGGGCTTGGTCACGACGGCGACGGTCAGCGCACCGACCTCGTTCATCGCGATATCGGCAACGATGGGAGCAGCGCCGGTACCGGTGCCACCGCCCTCGCCGCAGGTGATGAACACCATGTCGGCACCAGCGAGCGCCTCGGCAATGTCGTCGCGGGACTCATCGGCAGCCTTGCGGCCAACCTCGGGGTTGGCGCCGGCGCCCAGGCCGCGGGTAAGGTCGGTGCCGATGTGCACCTTGATATCGGCATCAGAGATCGCGAGTGCCTGAGCATCGGTGTTGATGGCAACAAACTCGACGCCGCGGATGCCCTCTTCGATCATTCGATTGACCGCGTTGGTACCGCCGCCGCCGACGCCGACCACCTTAATGACGGCAAGGTAGTTGTTGATCTCTGTCTCGTGCATGTCGGTCCTCCGAACAAAGGTTATAGCCATAGCATGGGTCGACCCCTGCGCACATTAACCTTCAGGTTGAAAGTAAATGCAAAGGTAAACCGTATTATGTTTGCACATTATGAACGTATCAGTCAAATAATTGACCGTGAAAACCAAACAAACCAGATAAACGGCGTGGTATGGCCCCTCAACAAAGCATCAACCAGCGCTACGAGGTCGGAGCGTTCCTAAATGTATAGTTACCCGGAGAGCGCACATTGATATACGTTACGCCCTCTACCTGCGAAAGCAACTTGGTGACTACGCGTTCCTTCTTGACGATATCGTCCGAATCGCCCAGCGACACCTCAATGCCGTTATTGAGGTTTGCCGAGATGGCTTCGACCGAAGGCGTGGAAATATCCTTGACTTGTCCCAAGAACTCGCTCGAAAAACCACGCACATAATCCAAGCCAGCCTTAACGGCCTTGGAGCTCACCGCCTGGCCGGAAACCGGAGCGACATCCGCCGAGACATCAGTCAACAACACCGCGCCATAGTGCTTAGCGAGCGCCAGCGCGGCATCAATGCCGGTCAGGGTATTTGAGCCCTGCCCCGTCGTGATAACGTTGCCCTGGTCATCCACTTCGACCGACGTCGACAGCGGGGCGATCCAGGTGTCATCATCCCCAATGGCCCAGGCAAGGTCATCGGAGCTGATATAGGCAATTGCAATGACCTTGCGCTCCATCGGCGTAATGATGAGCGTATGTGGGAACTGACGCTGGACATCCACGCCCGAGACCCACGGGTTCTGCTTGAGGTCCTCGGTAATCTGGTCGGGATCGACGTTAAAAAGCGACGTTCCCTCGGGCAAATCGATCAGCTGGATAGCATCGTGCTTCGTCACATGCTCGCTGCCTTGAATCTGAATATCAGTGGCGGTAAACAATCCAGAGTTAATCACCACGATAGCAACGACGACGAGCACGGCCAAGACGGCCAAAACGCCGCCCACGATTTTGCCTTTGCCTGTAACGACAGAAGCGGCGTCTGATGTTTTATTTACCATCGCCCCAAGTGAAGACAACGGGTTGACGCTTTTTTTACCCGAAGGCTTCTTGGCGGTAGCCGGCACCGATGTCAGCGAGCGCGGTTTCGATGCGCCCAGCGTGCGACCTGGACGCGGCGCTTTAGTTCCCGTCGAGGGCTTAGGAGTTGCCATGGGACGGGCAGGTTTGGCGCCCATAACAGGCTTTGACGTCACCGAGGGACGCGAGGACTTTTTGCGGCCGGACGATTACCGAGCTGCGAGCCGACGACCGGACGACTGGCCTGTCGAGCATGCCCGACAGACTTAGAATGCGCGACGGTATTGCGTTGAGGTTTGGCAGGCGCGCCGGAACGCCCTCCGACGCGGCGGAAGGTGGGTTTCGATGCTCTAGAAGCCGAGGAATTTAACTTCCGGTCTGAGCTCGATGCCATACGCCTCCCTCACCTTTCCGTGCACATGTCTGATAACCGCGGCAACGTCATCGGCCGAGGCAGTTCCGTTATTAACGATAAAATTAGCGTGAACGGGCGAAACTTCCGCGCCGCCAATCGAAAAACCCTTTAATCCACAATCCTCGATAAGCTTGCCCACACTCGCATCGGGCGGGTTGCGAAAGACCGACCCGCAGGATGCGCGACCCATGGGCTGCGTACGCTTGCGCCTCGTCAGGTACCGCTCCATGCGCTCGCGAATGTCGGCCTTGGGCGCCGGTTTAAGCTTGAGCACGCACTCGAGAATGATCTCATTGCGGGGAAGGCTACATTCGCGGTAGCCCCAAGTGATCTCGGACCCCGCATAATGTTTGATACCGGATGCCGGGTCAAACGTTACGACATCCTCAACCAGCGAGCCAATCCACTCGGTCCGTGTGCCGGCATTCATAGATATCGCACCGCCAACCGAACCAGGGATGCCAACGGCAAACTCAAGGCCCGAGAGGCTACGCGACAGGGCATCGTTGACCAGGCGCGCAAACATCACGCCCGCACCGACCGTCAGCGTACAACCGTCATCGGCAACAACCGTGCGCTGAAACTCACGTCCGAGCGAAATGACGGCGCCGCGATAACCGCCATCGGCAACCAGCAGATTGGAGCCCTTGCCGATGATGACCCACGGCACCTGCTCGCGATCGAGCACCGCCACGGCGCGGCGGAGGCATGATAGCTATGGCACGTCACAAAGAGGTCGGCCTTGCCGCCGATACGATAGCTCGTATGACGCGCAAGGCGCTCGTCCTCGATCACATCCGTGTCGATCATGCCCGAGAGCGCCATGACGGCGTTAAACAGACCCATTAGACTTAAGCGTCTTTCTTGGCAGTCAGATACTCAATGAACTCGGGACCGACGGTCGTAACGTCACCGGCACCCATAGTGAGCAGCAGGTCGCCCTCGCCCACCATCTGCTCGAGCTCCTGATTGAGCTCAAGACGGCTGGAGCAGTACACGACCTCCTTGCCAGGATGCTTGGCGTGCACGGTATCGGCGAGCATCTTAGAGGTGACACCCGGAATGGGCATCTCGCCAGCCGAGAACACATCAATCAGCAGCAGTTTATCGGCATTGGCAAATGCATCGGCAAAGTCGTCGCACAGGGCCTGCAGGCGCGAATAGCGGTGCGGCTGGAACACGACGTCGACGTGCTTGTAGCCCAGCGACGAAGCAGCAGCAAGCGTCGCCTTGATCTCGGTGGGGTGATGGCCGTAATCATCGACCACGGTGATGCCATCGATATCGCCCACGTGGGTAAAGCGACGGCGGACGCCCTCAAAGCTCGAGAGCGCCTTGGCGGCGGCGTCGATGTCAAGGCCCAGGACATGGGCGACGGTGAGCACCGCCGTGGCGTTGAGCATGTTGTGGCGACCGGGATTGCTCTTGATCTCCACAGCGTGCTCAGTGCCGTCCTCAAAGCGAACGATAAAATCGCTCTGGATGCCCTTGACATCCGGGTGCATGCAGACGATGTCGTTGCTCTCGGCAAAGCCGTAGGAAAGCACGTGACGACCCGTCGACTTGGCGAGCTCGACCAGATGCGGGTCCTCACCGCAGACGATGACGGTGCCGTCCTCGCCCACCAGGCTCATGAATTTGGCGAAAGTTGCCTCGATCTCCTCGATACCCGAGTAGTGATCGAGGTGGTCGGCCTCGACGTTGGTCACGATGACCACGTTGGGGTTCAGGAACAGGAAGGAGCTGTCGGACTCGTCGGCCTCAGCGACAAAGTAGTCGCCCGAGCCGTTCTTGCCGTTCGTGTCATAGCCCTCGACGATGCCACCGATCAAGAAGCTCGGATCCAGACCCATGCGGTCGAGCATGGTGGCGCACATCGAAGACGTGGTGGTCTTGCCATGCGTGCCGGCAACAGCGACGGTGGTGTAGCCGTGGCCCAAAGCAGAGAGCATCTTGGCACGGGGCCACACGGGAATACCAAGCTCGCGAGCGCGCACGAGTTCAGGGTTGGACTCCGGAATAGCGGTGGAGACAACAACCACGTCGGGCTTGACCTCGTCGATCGTGGCGGCCTCATGGCCCACATGCACCTTCACACCAGCGCGGGTAAGCTGGCGGATATAACGTGACGTCTTAAGGTCGGAGCCGGTAACGGCATAACCGCGCTCGTGAAGAACGAGGGCGATGCCGCTCATGCCGGCGCCGCCGATACCGATAAAGTGGGCGCTCTTAAACTCGGGCGCGGAGGTTGCAGTCTGGGAATCAGCCATGTGCTCGTGTACTCCTTGCGTAAACACTGCCTGTAACCCGTTAACTGTACCGCACCTACCGCATCAGCGCGAGGGCGACCGACGATATCCCGTCTAACTAACGCAAACCCTCTACCGCATCCGCCAGAAGAGCGGCGGCCCTATCCTGAGCCAGACCACGCGCCGCCTGACGCATGGCGTCGCGCGCCGCCGCGTCATCGACCAGGTGCAGCAGTTCATCGGCAAAGGCAGAACCGTCGATATCGGCATCGGCGCAGAGCACGCCGGCCCCAGCGTCGACCAGATAACGGGCATTGGTGGTTTGGTGGTCGGCCGTCGCATGCGGGTACGGCACGAGCACCGAAGGCACGGCGAGTGCAGCGATCTCGGCCACGCTCGATGCGCCCGAACGCGAGAGCACCAAATCGGCAGCAGCCAGCATATCGCCCATGTTGTCGATGTAAGGCTGGACGCGGTAACGCTTCGCCTCCTCGGGCGTCAGCGCCAAAGCGCGCTCGGTCTCCTCAAAGCCGTCGGCACCCGTCGAATGCAACACATAGAGGTTCTTGCGCGAAAGCAGCTCGTTTTTGAGCGAAGCCACACGCTCGTTGAGGTGCTGGGCGCCAAGTGAACCGCCAAAGACGAGCAGCAGCGTAGCGTCCTCGGGAACGCCAAGTGCCTTGCGGCCGCGAGCGCGATCGCCCTCGATCACCGAGCGACGTACGGGGTTGCCGGTCATGAGCACGTGGTCAGGGTCACCTTCGCGCTCAAAGACCGAACGCGCTGCCGGCACCGAGATGCACACGCGGGCGGCGTGGGAGTTCATCATCTTGTTGGCCAGGCCCGGAACAGAGTTCTGCTCATGCAGCAGATACGGAACGCCCGCGCCCTTGCACCACCCCAGCAGCGGAACCTCGACATAGGCACCAAAACCAATGGCGGCATCGGGCTTGCCGACCTTTGAGAAATGACTGGCGAGCGCACGCTTGGCTTTGTTGACACGCCACAGCGAGGTCAGCGCCGTCCAAGGACGGGAGCGGTCGAAGCCCGTGACCGTAATGGGCACAAAATCAAACCCAGCCTCGGGGACCAGACGACCCTCGAGCTTGCGCGACTGGCCCACGAACACAACGTGGTGGCCACGGTCACGCAGCTCTTCGGCCAAGGCGAGCGCGGGGTTGATGTGCCCGGCCGTGCCGCCGGCTGCAATAGCAACGGTCATTTTATCGGTCATGGTAGTCCCTTCGTACACGCGGTCCCTGGTCGTCGGTACGCAGACGCGCCGACGGGTCCGAGTTCAAATCGATTCGATTATATCCGCCGCCCGCGTTGCGAGGGCTGGGGCGCTGCGGACGACCTTGCGGAGCCATTCGCGGGCGTGGACGAGCTGCCGGCTCGGATGCAGAACCATCCAGAACGGTAAAGCCGCTACGCGAAGGTCGTTCACCGCGCACATGGGCTACGCCGGCGGTACTCTCATCCATAACGGCAAAGCTCTCGCGGCGGCGGTCATACTCATCGCGGCGGGCGCTCTCGTACGAAACGCGCAGGATCAACCCGGCAAGCATGAGCGACACAATAATCGACGAACCGCCGTAGCTAATAAACGGCAACGGTTTGCCCGTCATGGGAAACACGTTGAGGATGCCCAGCGCGTTAATCAAAAACTGCACTGCGAGAATGACCGCGGAGCCAGACGCCATAAGCGCGCCCCGGCGATCGGTCGCCTGCTCGGCAATGCGAAACGCCGAGTAGATCAGCATCGCAAACACCAAGAAGAACAGCACGGTTCCGACAAAACCGACTTCCTCGCCAATGATGGCCAGGATGTAGTCATTGTGCGCCTCGGGCAGATACGAGTACTTCATGGTTGAGTTGCCGATGCCACGGCCGAGCAGACCGCCCGAGGCAAAGGCCATAATGGCAAGCGTGGCCTGATAGCCGTCACCATACTCGTCGGCCCAAGGGTTCAAGGCAACCTGAATACGCACCATACGGTACGGCTCTGCGACAAGCGCAATCACGATCACGAGAATGCCGAAGATTAGCACGCCGATGATAAATCTGGGGTCGAGACCCGCAAACAACGCCATGCACATGAGGGTCAACAGGATGATCAGGACAGTACCGAAATCGGGCTGGATAAAGATCAGAAAGAGCGAAATGCCCAGGTAGATGCCCATCTTGCGAAGGAATTCGTTGATGTTGCCACCGGGCGAAAAGAAGCGATCAAGCATGATGGCCGAATACGCAATGGCAAATGGCTTTAAAAACTCGGAAGGCTGGAACTGAATACCGGCGATGTTAAGCCAGCGCGTGGCGCCACGGCTGCCGCTGCCCACCAAGAACACCAGAAACAGTAGCCCTATCATGCCTATGAGGAAGATCCTGAGCACATCCTCCCCAAACCAGCTGTCCGGCAAAACGCGCACGATGGCAATCAGCGCCAGAACACCGACCACGGCAAACGCGGCCTGTCGACCCAGAAAAACGTCGCCGAGCCATTCTCGTGCAGCGCCTCGACCGAAGACGCCGAGTACACCATCAGCAGGCCAAAGCATACCAAGGTAAACAAGCAGGCCATGAATATCAAACGGGGGCGCATGATACGGGCGGGAACGCCGGCAATATAGCGTTCGCTAAACGACTGCCCGCCGCGGCTGGAACGCGGTGTGGTGCGACGTGAGGAAGCACGGTCCGAGTCGGGCCTCCTCATACCTTGTCGGGGGCTCTCCTCTCTCACCGGCAACCCCTATTCCATTTGTGATTTCGCCGCAGCGGCAAGCTGAGCCACATAGTCCTTAAACACGCGGCCGCGCTCCTCATAGCCCGAGAACTCATCGAACGAAGAGCAGGCAGGAGAAAGTAAGATCACGTCACCACGGCTCGACAACGAACGGGCAACGTCCACGGCGTCGCGTAGGTCATCCGCCTGGGCGATATCCACATCGCCATCGACATCGGCCTCGTCCATAGCGGCGGTGAAGCGCTCGCGCGCATCGCCAAAGCAGACGACCGAGCGTACGTTATCCATAACAACGCGCGCGAAGTCCGTGAGCGGCGTGCCCTTATCGTGGCCGCCGAGCAGCAAGATCACGTCGTCATCGGGAAATGCCGTCAGTGCCTTCTCGACCGCATCGGTGTTGGTCGCCTTGGAATCGTTGACGTAGCGCACGCCGTCAATCTCGCCACACGGCTCCACGCGGTGCTCGAGCGGCTGGAACGAGGCCAGACCGCGGCAGACACCGTCGACATCGGCACCGACTGCCAAGGCAGCCGTAGCAGCGCACAGGGCATTGATAACATTGTGATGGCCCGAGATCTTGAGCTCGGATGTAGCGATGAGCGGGGTCTCGACGCCCTTCAGACGCACGATCATCTTGCCATCGCGCACAAAGGCGGCATCCTCGCCCTCAGGCTCGTCAAAGGCAACCTTGCAGATGCGACGACCCGGCGTGTAGATGTACTCATCGAACTCGTGAATGCCGGCGTCTTCGACGTCGACAACCGCCAGATCGTCATCGACCATATTGTCAAACAGTTTGATCTTGGCAAGCGCGTAGTTCTTATGGCTCTTATGCCAGCCCAAGTGGTCGGGAGTGATGTTGAGCAGCACCGCCACGCGAGGGTGGAGCTCGGTGGTCGTAGCAATCTGATAGCTCGAGAGCTCAGCCACAAACCACTCGTTGTGGGCTCGGCCGTCAATCTCGTTGACCGGTGGCTCGCCTATGTTGCCGACAGCAACGCTGGCCTCGCCGGCAGCCTTGAGCAGATAATCAGTCAGCGACGTGGTGGTCGTCTTGCCGTTGGTGCCCGTAATGGCAATCCAGTTATCGGGCGACAGGCGATAGGCAAACTCGGGCTCACCCATAATCTGGGCGGCATGCTCGCGCCCGGCCTTAAAGAAGCCCGAGAACTCCGAGATGCCCGGGCACGTCACGCATACGTCATAGGCGCCCTCGACCTGTTCGGTCCCATAGACAAACGACGCACCAGCAGCCTCGAGCGCACGCGTGGCGTCATTGGGCTCAGAGGTGCCGCCGCCATACACGGTAACGGCACTTACGCGCTCGGGATGTGCCAGCGCCCAGCGGGCGACATCGAGACCGGATTTGCCCTGACCCAAAACAGCAGGCTAAAGACATCAGCAAGAGGCATGAAAGACCACTATCCCAACTGGAAGAACAAAGCAAGGCCAACGGCACCAAAGGCCGCAGCGATAATCCAAAAAGCGGATGACGACCTTGGTCTCGGCCCAGCCCTTCTTTTCGAAATGATGATGGATGGGCGCCATAAGGAAGACGCGCTTGTGCGTAAAGTGGAAGTAGACAACCTGAATCATGACCGACAGGGTCTCAACGATAAACAGGCCGCCGATGATGAGGGAGACGACCTCGGTATTGGTCATGATGGACGTGCAGGCAAACGCGGCGCCCAGGGCAAGCGAGCCGGTATCGCCCATAAAGATGCTCGCCGGATAGCAGTTGAACCACAGAAAGCCCAAACAGGCACCGGCACACGCGGTGCAGAAGATGGACAGGTTCACGTCTCCGTGCAAAAAACGCCATGGCAGCCATGGCGAGCATGGCAATCATCGAGGTGCCGCCAGCAAGACCATCAAGGCCATCGGTCAGGTTCACGGCATTAGAAAGACCGGCGATCATCAGCCAGCAAAAGACAATGTAGAGCCACGGGAACGAAAGGCCGCAGATGGTGGTCGAAAGAACACCGAGGTCAATCGTCAGGCCGCCGGGAAAACGAATCTCGGGGGCGACGCCGCACCAATTGACGGCGAGCACCGTAAAGGTGACACAGATAATGGTTAGGCCGATCATCTTGGCATGGGGCGTCAGACCGAGCGAGCGCCCATGCGTAACGGAGGTCAGGTCGTCGATCAGGCCCAGCACGCCGGTCGCCAGCGTGGCGAGCAGCACGAGCACGAGCTCGGTGGTGAGCTTGCCCATCAGCAGGCAGGTCAGCGAGATCGCGACGAGGATGACAACGCCACCCATGGTGGGCGTTCCCTGCTTAACCAAATGACGCTTGGGGCCGTCGGCACGAACCTGCTGGCCGATACCCTCGACCTTGAGTAGCTTGATCCACCACGGCATGAGCAGCAGCGCAATGGCAGCGGCGATGCCAAGCCCCAAAAAAGCCTGATACGTTGGATACGAGGGATTGCCGAACATGGGCTAGCACACACCTTCCACAAAGCGGTCGAGCTCAACAAAGCGGGAACCCTTGACCAGTACAACATCATGTTTTTCAAGCGCGCCGCCCATGCGGTCGAGCACCTGCTGATAATCGGAGAACACCTGGATGCGGTCCTCGTCCATGCCCATCATGCGCGCGGCATCGGCCATAAGCTGGGCCAGCTCACCACCCACGCACGCCAGCATGTCGAGCTTCTTGGCGGCGGCATAGGCGCCCACGAGCTCATGCATGCGAGGAGCCTCATCGCCCATCTCGCCCATCTCGCCCAGGATCGCCATGCGAGACCCCGTGCACGAAAGCGAGCACAGCAGATCGAGGCCAGCAGCCATGGATTCGGCACTGGCGTTATAGGAATCGTCGATGACGCGGGCACCGCTCTTGGCGCGCTTGATCTCCTGGCGGTGACCGGTGATCGTGAGGCCCCTAAAGGCAGCATCGATCTGCTCGGGCGTCACGCCCAGGCGATAGGCAACCGCGGCGGCCTTAACGGCATTTGGGACGGACTGCACGCCGGGGATGGCAAGCATGGTATCGATTGTCTCGCCCTGACCAAAATCGAGCGTAAAGACCGGACGGCCCTCGTCATCAACTCGAACGTCGCGGGCACGGACCTCATCATCGTCCGAGACGCCGGCCAGCATCACGTCGATACCAGCAGGCTGGGCGAACGTATCGCGAATGAACGGCGTAAAGTCGTCCTCGCCGCCCAAAACCAGCAGCGGCAAGAAGTCGCCAGCGGCGCACATACCCTGGACAATCTCGGCCTTAGCGCGGGCGATGTTCTCGCGGCTACCCAAAATGCCGATATGAGAGGTACCAATCTTGCTCACGATGGCAAGGTTGGGATTGGCGGACTGGGACAGGCGCTCGATCTCGTGGAAATGGTTCATGCCCATCTCGAGCACCAGGACCTCGGTATCGGCCGGAGCGGAAAGCACCGTGAGTGGCATGCCGATCAGGTTATTGAAATTGCCCTTGGTGGCCCAGACACGATAGCGCTTGGCGAGCACAGCGGCGAGCACGTCCTTGGTCGTCGTCTTGCCGATGGAAACCGGTAATACCAACGACCAGGCAGCCAAGCTCCAGACGGTACGTGTGCGCCAAACGCAGCAGAAACTCCTCGGGATCATCGGTCAGCAAGATGGCACAGCCCTTGTCCTGCGCCAGCGAGACCAGCTCGGCCTCGGGCTCACGCGTCATCACGACGGCGCCGGCACCCGACTGGACGGCACGGGAAGCAAAATCATTGCCGTCGACGTTTTCACCGGGAAAGGCGACGAAAATCGTCCCTTCCTCGACCTGGCGCGAGTCGATAACGCACCCGCGGCATACCGGATCGGCTTCTCCCGTCACGGTTCGGGCCCCTGTTGCGGCCGCGAGGTTGTTGACGGCGATCTCTATCATTGCAGCTCCCCTGTAAACCTAATAATGCTATCGGCGTATTGTATCCCAGCGCCGCGCATGCGTGGTGCAGGGCATGTGAACACCCCCTCATATGGGACAACAAACCACGCCCCAAAGATTGTAACCCCTATTTCGTGTGCGGGATACCCAGCACGTCGAGCGCGTTGGTCATAATGGACTGGAACGGCACCGCAGCGGCATCTGAGCCGCTCGGCGTTCCGTCGAGCGTGATATAGCACAGCACCTTGGGCGATTGTGCCGGTGCAAAGCCCATAAAGGACGACATGTAGTTCTCCTTGAGGTAGCCGCCGTTCTCGTCGGCTCGTTCGGCCGTACCGGTCTTACCCGCCACGTCATAGCCGTCAACCGCGCCGCCAACGCCCGTTCCCTCGGACACGACCGTCTGCATGCACGATGTCACCTGGGATGCGGCGTCCTCCGGAATCGCGCGCTCGCCTTCGCCCCAGTCCTTCTCGTCGCCTTTGCTGGACTTATAGAAGTGCGGTGTCATCATCACGCCGCCGTTGGCGATGCCGCCCACGGCACGTGCGATCTCAATCGGCGAGACGGACAGTGCCTGTCCAAAGCTCATCGAGCCCAGCGTGGCGCCGTCATACTGGTCACGTTCCTTGACGATACCCAGGCTCTCTCCCGGAAAATCGACACCCGAGCTGTGACCGATGCCCCACTTGTCCACATAGGCGGCAAAGTCGTCGGCACCGATCTTGCGCCCCACTAGGACAAAGCCCACGTTGGACGAACGGCGCATCATCTCGCGCACATCCATGGTCATGGCATAGTCGCGCTTGTCGGCATCGGTGACGGTATCGTCGCCCACCTTGATGCTCGCCGGCACCTCAAACGACGTACTCGATCGCACGACGCCCAAGTCGAAGCCGGCGCCCGCCACGAGCGTCTTAAAGACCGAGCCGGGCTCGTAGGCGTCGGTGATCAGGCGCAGGTTCATATCCTCGGTCTTGGCATTCTCCAGATCGGTCTGGTCGTAGGTCGGGTACGAACAGGCTGCCAAAATCTCGCCTGTCGTAGGATCGGTGACCAGCGCCGAGCCGTTCTTGGCCTTAGTCTTCTCAACTGCCTCTGCCAGGGCATCCTCGGCCGCACGCTGGATATTGACGTCGAGCGTCGTCACGATATCAACGCCGTCGACCGCAGCCACCTTTTTATAGGCACCGCCCGCGATATAGCTGCCGTCCCTCGCGCGCTCGCGTACGAGAGAACCGTTCGCGCCGGTCAGAAGCTTGTTGTATTGCTTTTCGAGACCCGTCAAGCCGTCGTTGTCTACATTCACTACACCCAGCACCTGCGATGCCAGATTGCCGTATGGATATACGCGCTTCATGGCCTGCTCAAAAAGCACGCCGGGCAGGTTCTTCTTCTCCAGCGCCGCAACATCGTCTTCGTCCACCTGGCGCTTGATATACACCCAGGTTCCATCGGACTCAACGAGCTTGCGGCAGGTCTTTTTATCGATTCCAGTTGCCTTGACCAGCGCCGACACTGTCTTGTCAACATCCTCGACAAGCTGCGGGTTCACGGCGATGTTGCGACATTCGACCGACGACGCCAACACGTTGCCGTTGCGGTCGTAGATGGTGCCGCGTTTGGCATAGAGGGTCTGCGCAAGCAGGCGGCGCGCATCGGCACGCTCGCGCAGTTTATCGGCTTCGACAATTTGATAGTCGGCAAGGCGAAAGACGCCCAAGCCCAAGCCAAGCCCGATGAAGCCCATGACGGCTTTGCGGCGAGGCAGAGGTGCGCCTGTGAGCCATTCGGTCGACGAACTCTTGCGCGACCTGGTGTTATGCACTTGAGGGCTGCCCGAGCCGCGAAGTCGCGACGCCGGGTCGTTGCCACGGGACTGTCCGGCGTTGTAAGATTGCCGACCCGTTCCTTGATAACCAGAACGTCCCCGCGATGAGGGACGTCCAGAACCGCGGCCCCCATCGGAACCGCGGCGATAGTCATTTGTCATACTCAGCTACCGTCTTGCTACTGAGCGGTCGCGGTCGCGTAGGCGCCCGCGGCTGCATCCTGCGAAAAGTCAAGTGTAACGCTCTCGCTGGGCTCCACCATGCCATAAGCGCCCGCAAGGTCGCGAATGCGCGTGTCGGCGCCATAGACCGAATGCATGACCTCCAGGTCGGAGCTCTCATCGGTCGCCTTTTCGAGCGTGCTGGTAAGCTCGGCGTTGCTGTTGAGCACCTGGGCCGTAACGCCGGCGAGCGCCACGCGGGCGACGCCGATCGTCATGAAGATAGCCGCAATGATGCAAAACGTTTTAAGAACGCTCATGAAAACCGGGCTTACCGCCTGGTTTGCCTGACGGCCCGCGCCCGTGTAGACATCAAAACGCGGCGCGCGCTGCTCACGGGGAGCAACGGGGGCCTGCGGCGTCTCACGATAGGCGGGCATGGCGTTCATATCATAGGCGAGTGCTGCGCTTGAAGTGTTGTAGCCCATGATATGCCGCCTCCCATCCCGAGTACGTTGGTAGTGTGTTTAAGCTTCGTTTATGGTGCGAGCGGGAGGTCCAATATCGCGCGGTCGCGCCTACAGACGCTGCGCCACGCGGATTTTGGCTGATCTCGCCCGAGGGTTGCGCTCAACCTCATCAGGCTGGGCAACCAAGGGTTTGCGGGTGATGACCTTGAGTATCGGCACGTTGCCGCACACGCACACCGGAATCTCCGGCGGACACGTGCACCCCTGGCTCATCTCCTTAAAGTGGTTCTTTACGATACGGTCCTCGAGCGAGTGATACGAGATGACGCAGATACGTCCGCCCGGGTTGAGCCACCTGGTGGCGGCATCAAGCCCTCGTTCGAGCACATCGAGCTCGTGATTGACCTCGATGCGAATGGCCTGGAAACTTTTCTTGGCCGGGTGTCCGCCATGCCGACGAGCGGCAGCCGGGATACCCGCCTTGATGATCTCGACAAATTGGCCGGTGGTTTCGATCGGTTCTTGCTCGCGGCGGCGCACGATCTCGCGCGCGATCTGCGAGGCGAACTTCTCTTCGCCGTAGACGCGTAGAATCCGGGCGAGGTCGTGTTCGTTATAGGTGTTGATGACCTCAGCTGCGTTTAAGGTGTTATTACCCGGATCCATCCGCATGTCCAATGGGGCGTCCTCGTTATACGAAAAGCCCCTGCCAGGGATATCGAGTTGCGGTGACGAAACGCCCAAATCGAACAGGAAGCCATCGACCCGGGCACCTCGGCCGAGCAAAGAAGCTCGTCCAAGTCGCCGAAGTTGCCCTTCAGCAGCTGGTGCGGAACGCCGGGAACCTCGCGGTCCAGACGGCGCCAGCGGCCTCGAGGGCCATGTCGTCCTGATCGACGCCGAGCAAAAGGCCCGTCTCCCCCACCTGCGCGGCCATCTTTACCGAATGGCCGGCACCGCCAAGGGTGCAATCGCAGACAACGGAGCCGCTCTTTAGCCGCAGCGACTCAAGCACTTCGCCGAGCATGACAGGTTCATGCCGATATTCTTGTGTCAAGATCCCACGCTCCATCCGTTACCCGTGCCTTGCCCTTACGAGAAGAAGAGGTCCAGCAGGGCCTCATCGTCATCGTCCTCATCGGCCGCGGCGCGATCCCAAACCTCAAGGTGGTCGTAGTTGCCCACAACCGTGACCTCGCGGTCGAGGTTCGCCTGCTTGCGGAGAGACTCGGAAAGACCGATACGACCGGCGCTGTCCACGTCCATCGACGTGGTGCGCTTGTTGATCGCCCTCATGAGCTTCTGGTCGTTGATGTCACGCGGGTTAAAACCCTCGTGGCCCTCACGACCCGCGAAGAGTCCTTCGACCCACTTATCGAAGGCCTCGGCAGAGAACACGTACAGAGCATCGACATCCAGGGCTTTGAACACGCGAACGTGCTCTCCAAGCTCCTCGCGAAGGGGTGCAGGCAGGGATAGACGACCTTTTGCATCGAGATTGCGCTCGTATGCACCAGTCATTCCCATGTGCGCCCTCCCCTCGGTTACTCAGATGGCACGTACGCGGGGAACCACCCCGCCTGTCGACGTCATCAATAATATGGGGAACCGCCCCATTTTTCAACACCTTTCCCCACCCCTTCCCCCACCCCGCCCCACCACTCCACCCTCAATATGTTGTAAAACACCCCCGAGCATATGTTCGAAAACACAATATGTTGTGTTTGCAGCAAAGGCGTGATGCCACCTGTAGAACCACGCCCGCGAACCTCAACCTTCAAGTTGACCTTGAGGCGATTTTTACGTCCCTTTACACGCCGTTCACATCGCCCCCAAACTCCCCCACCCACGACACACGGCCCACCACCGCGTCGGTGTCTGGCGAAAAATGGGACGGGCCCCAGATTGCCCATGCGCGCAAAAGTGCGTCTCGGCAATCTGGGGCCCGTCCCTTTAATATTTATAAATATGCAGGTCAGCGAGGTGCTAGCGATGTGCCAGCGGGTGCGCCGCCAGATAGACCTCGGTCAGTTGCGTACGATCGACATGCGTGTAGATCTGCGTGGTCGATATATCGGCATGCCCCAAGATCTCCTGTAGCACACGGAGGTCTGCGCCGCCCGCAAGCATATGGGTGGCAAAGGAGTGACGCAGCGTATGGGGATGGAGCCCCACCAGTCCCACCTGGCGCCCGTAGCGCACACAGATGGCATGGATGCCCTGGCGCGACAGACGGCGGCCGTTCTTATTTAAAAAAGACCGCCGAGGTCTCGGTTCCGCGGGCATGGACCGCCAAGCGAGAACGCCCCCTCAGTTACATAGAGCGTCAGAGCTCGCGCCGCGCTTTCCCACCAGCGGTGACAAGCGTTCCTTTGAGCCCTTACCGCGAACGAGCACAAAGCCATCGTCGATATGGATATCGCCCACATCGAGCCCCACCAACTCGCTCACACGTAAGCCGCATCCGTAGAGCACTTCCAAGATGGCATGGTCGCGCAAGCCCATCTCGCCCTCGGGGAAGTCTTGATCGAGCAGCGCCGAGACATCCTCCACCGATAGATACTCCGGCAAACGCTCAGCCTTTTTAGGCAGGCGCAACGCCGCCGTTGGATTTTGGGCCACAGCCCCATCGCGCACCAAAAAGGCATGCAGGCCCTTCACGGCCGCAAGCGCACGCTCCACCGAGGCATCGGAATAGCCCCCATCGCGACGGTCGGCGACAAAGCCCTCCACGACCCGACGGGTCACCTCTTCAAAAGACACAATACCCGCCCGCTCCAGATAGGCGCAGTACGTCGTCAGGTCACGACGATAGGCCGCAATCGTGTTGCGCGCCAAACCCCGCTCGACCGCGAGGTAATCGAGATACTCCCCCGCCGCCACGGCGAGCGACGAGGGAGTAGCTTCGGTATGTTCCTTATTCGCCGGCACCCTTAGTCCGTAGCGAGGTTCATGGGCGTCACCTGCAGACGGTCGACACCCTCGTGCTGGCCGATCGAAGCGCGCACGAACTCGCGGAACAGCGGCTGCGGGTTGGTCGGGCGGCTCTTGAACTCGGGATGAGCCTGGGTTGCCACATACCACGGATGCACGTCGCGCGGCAGCTCGACCATCTCGACCAGGCGCTCGTCGGGCGACAGACCCGAAATAACCAAGCCGGCGTCCTCGAGCTGGTCACGGAAGGCGTTGTTGAACTCAAAGCGATGACGGTGACGCTCGTAGACGAGCTCCTCGCCATATGCCTCGCGAGCAAGGGTATCGGCGGCGAGCTTGCACGGATAGGCGCCCAGGCGCATGGTGCCGCCCTTCTCGGTCACGTCCTCCTGCGAGCTCATCAGATCGATGACGCTAAACGGGCCGTCCGGATCGAACTCGGAGGAGCTGGCGCCGGCAAGGCCGACGACGTTGCGGGCGAACTCGCACACGGCCACCTGCATACCCAGGCAAATGCCCAGATACGGAATCTTGTGCTCACGGGCAAACTCGGCCGCGAGGATCTTGCCCTCCAGGGCGCGCTTGCCAAAGCCGCCGGGGACCAGGATGCCCGAGGCGTCGCCCAGAACCTCGGAGACATTCTGCTCGTCGAGGCTCTCGCCGTCGACCAGCTGGACGTCCACATGGCGATCGTAGAAGACGCCCGCATGGTGCAGGGCCTCGATAACCGACAGGTACGCATCGGGCAGCTGCGTGTACTTGCCCACGACGGCGATCTTCACCTTGTCGGCGTGATGGTTGGCGTGATTCTGTTTGCGCAGGAACTCATTCCACTCGCTCATGTCGCGCTCACGCGGGTCCAGACCCAGGCGCTCGCAAATGCGCAGGTCAAAGTCCTGCTCGGCAAGCAGCTGCGGAACATCGTAAATGCTCGCGCAGTCCTCGTTGGTAAAGACACAATCGGTGTCGACGTCGCAGAAGCTTGCGATCTTTCCGCGGATAGCGTCATCGATATGGTGGTCGGAGCGCAGCACGATGATATCGGGCTGGATGCCAAAGCTGCGGAGCTCCTTGACGGAATGCTGCGTGGGCTTGCTCTTGACCTCGTGGGCGGCGGCGATATAGGGAACGAGCGACACGTGGATGTAGCAGACGTTCTCGGGGCCGGCCTCCTTGCGGTACTGACGGATGGCCTCGACAAACGGTTGGGACTCGATGTCGCCGATCGTGCCGCCCAGCTCGGTGATGACTACATCGGAGCCGGTCTGCTCCTCGATGCGGCGGAACTTGTCCTTAATGGCATTGGTGACGTGAGGAATCACCTGCACGGTACCGCCCAAAAAGTCGCCGCGACGCTCGCGGGCGATCAAGCTCTTATAGATGGCGCCGGTCGTAAAGTTGGAATCGCGGGTCAGGTTCTCATCAATAAAGCGCTCGTAATGACCCAGGTCCAGGTCGGACTCGTAACCATCCTCGGTAACGAAGACCTCACCATGCTGGAAGGGGCTCATGGTACCGGGGTCGACGTTCAGATACGGATCGGCCTTCTGCATCGTTACTTTGTAGCCACGCGACTTGAGCAGACGGCCCAGCGAGGCCGCGGTGATACCCTTGCCCAGGGACGAAACCACGCCACCGGTTACGAACACATGCTTGGTCATATTGAGTTACCTGCGCTTCCCGTAGAAGTTGTTTATCCACATCTTACGGGTCTTCATTGTAATACTCGCGCCGCGGACCGTTCGCAATTTTTCTCGCGTGCGATTGCATTTTCTCAATCTTGAAACAAAACGCCGCCCGGTTTCCCAGGCGGCGTCGCTATGGCAAGGGTTACATGCTGCTATCGATCAGCAACCTCGTCCTCAAGCATTTCTTGAACGAGCATGCCGGTACGGACGCCCTCAAGATACCACTCGCCACGTTCGGTGAGGCAAATGCCATTTGCAAGCTGACCGCCGTCGTCGCTATAACGCGAGACGACATCAATCATGCCTTCGGAATCCAAGCGATCGATTGCGGCGCGGGCACGATACGGCGAAACCCCCACGCGCTCGGCAAGCGTTTTGCGCGAGAAACCATACGGCCCGCCATTGTCTTCGGTTTGCTGGTCGATTTCCATCAACACCAGCACCTCGACACGCTTCATATCGTTGACACTCGCACGACCCTTGCCCGCCATAGCAGCCTCCTCAAACCGAGCACGAGCATCTAACGCGCCGTGCGCGACCGACACACCCTCACGATGGCAGGTAATATCCATCATGCGGCATCCCGCTAAGGATGAAACAGTTACGGTTATTGTATACCGCTCAAATTGTTTCTAGGCAGGTAAACGGCTATTTTTCGCCGAAATAGGCGCTTTATTGATCAAAAAGCCGTACCGGGCGCCAACCCGATACGGCCAAAATGCAATGCAATTACCGCGGTGCTTCAAACTTAGCGGTGGAAGAAACCGCGGCGCTCAAACTTGGGCTCGCAGCACACGTTGATACCCAGTTTGCGCAGTACCGTCTCGTCCGTCGGCGAGATAATCACGCTAAAGAAGGCATCGCAACCGCGCAGCTGCTCCAGGCCCGAAAGGACGCGAGCGGCCGTCTCACTCGTGGCCGAGGTGATCGACAGCGCCATAAGCGTCTCGTCGGTGTGGAGGCGAGGGTTTTGCTGCCCAGGAAATGCGTCTTGAGCTTGCTGATGGGCTCGATCGCCTCATCGCTAATGACCTCGAGCTCAAGGTCGACGCCCGAGACATGCTTGAGGGCGTTCATAATGAGCGAACTTGCGGCGCCCAGGCGCGTGGAGGTCTTACCGGTCACCACGGAGCCATCGGGCATGACCATGGCACCCACGGGACCACCCGTCAGCTGCTCCCTGGTGAGGGCCGCCGAGCGCGCCGGTGAGTAGTTCTTATCGATGCCGGCTTTCTTCATAATAATCTTGAGACGGTCGACTTGCTCATCGCCCACGCCGGTACGGCGCACATTTTCGACCGCGGTAAAGTAGCGGCGGACGATCTCCATCTTGGAAGCGTCGCGGCAGGCATCGTCATCGGTGATGGCAAAGCCGACCATATTGACGCCCATGTCCGTAGGACTCTGATAGGGGCTCTTGCCCAGGATCTTTTCCATCAGAGCACGGACCACCGGGAAGGCCTCGACGTCGCGGTTGTAGTTGACCGTGGTCTTGTTGTAGGCCTCCAAGTGGAAGGAGTCGATGATATTGGCATCGTCGAGATCGGCCGTTGCTGCCTCATAGGCGATGTTGACCGGATGCGTGAGGGGCAGATTCCAGACCGGGAAAGTCTCGAACTTGGCGTAGCCGGCGGCGGTGCCGTGCTTGTGCTCGTGATAGAGCTGCGAGAGGCAAGTGGCGAGCTTGCCTGAGCCGGGGCCGGGAGCGGTGACCACGACGAGCGGACGCGTGGTCTCGACAAACTCGTTCTTGCCGTAGCCATCGTCGGACACGATCAGATCGACATCGTGCGGATACCCCTCGATGGGATAGTGCAGCTTGGCGGGAATACCGAGCGCGTTCAGGCGGTTGCGGAACACATCAGCAGCAGGCTGGCCAGCGTACTGGGTGATGACCACAGCCGCGACGGCAAAGCCGTTGCCGCGGAACAGGTCAACCAGGCGCAGCACATCCTCGTCATAGGTAATGCCCAGGTCACCACGAGCCTTGTTTTCTCGATGTGGTTCGCGTTGATCGCGATGATAACCTCGACATCGTCGGCGATGCTCTTGAGCATGCGGAACTTGCTGTCCGGTTCAAAACCCGGTAGCACGCGGCTCGCATGATAGTCATCGAATAGCTTACCGCCAAACTCCAAATAGAGCTTGCCGCCAAACTGCGAGATGCGCTCCTTAATGTGAGCAGCCTGCAGCTCGATATACTTCGCGTTGTCGAAACCCTGGCGCATATATGGCTCCCGTCCCGTTTCCATTTAATGTCCTAGGCGATTATAACGGAGCAGACCCTCCCCAACGCACTTCCCCTGTACCAACAAGGGGAACGTCGCAGGTTGAGCATAAGTGAGCGAAAGCCTGCCAGAGCGGCAATCTGACGCAAAAGGGGAGGGCATGGCGCAAAGTAGCCTCACACCTTTGCACCAACAAGAGAAAAGTCGCAGGTTGAGCATAAGTCAGCGAGCGACGTCCAGGACGTACAAGTTGGCATGAAAAAGACAAGGCATAGACCTTTTGGTCATGCCTTGCCTTTTGAATGACAAATTGTCGTCCTGGGCGGCGCGCAGCGTCGACTGGTTGCGCGGTTCGTAGAACCGCGCAACATGAGAGCGCCCCCTCCCGCGCACGGAACGGAAGGGGGCTAAAGGTAGGAGTCTACCGGTGGGTTGACCCCACCGGACAGACGATGACCAGGTGATCCTCTACAGGATCGTCAAGGTTTCCGTGGGGTACCCGTTGGGTACTTAGATCAACACGCAGGCGACGGTCAGGATGATGGCGCAGACGACAGAGAGCGCGACGATGAGCTTAAGGGCAAACTTGAGCCAGGTCGTCCACTCGATCTTGGCCAGGGCGAGACCGCCCATGATGGCGCCGGAGGTCGGGGTGAACAGGTTCACGACACCGATGGCGGCGGAGAAGATCATGACCATGACCTCAGGCGAGAAGCCGAGCTTAACAGCCAACGGTCCCATGATGGGCATGGAGACGGTGGCCATACCGGAGGTCGAGGGGATCAGGAAGGACAGGCCGAAGTAGACCAGGAAGCTCATGGGAGCGAAGATCACGCCGGACAGGCCAGCCAGAGCATTGGCGGCAGCGTCGAGGACGAAGACGTCGAGGCCGGTGTTAGCCATGAGGACGGAGATACCACGGGCGAGGGCGATGACGAGAACAACGGACATCATGTCGGCAGCGCCGGTGATAAAGGTGTTAACGATCTGCTTCTCGGACAGGCCACCGATGATACCGATCAGGACGGCCATAAGGAAGAACCAGGTGGAAGCCTCGTCGAAGTACCACTGGCCAATGGGCAGGCCGGTGATCAGGGCAGACCAGCCCTGGACGACGGCGTTACCGTCGGCGTCGTAGACAGCGCCAGCGTCGAAGAAGTTAGCGACGCCCTCGTTGAGGTCGGCCAGCGGAATGAAGCCGACGATCATGACGACGAAGGTGAAGGCGAAGGCAATCAGAACACCCTTCTGACGACCGGTGAGCTTGACCTCCTTGTGGACCTCGGAAGCAGCCTTGCCGTGAGCCTCTTCGGCGTCCTTGAGCTCCTGCATCGACAGGATGGTGGAACCCTTGTCAGCCTTGACCTTCTTGGCGTAGCTCATCACGAAGAAGATGGACATAGCGGTAGTGACAATCCACAGGACGGCACCGAGGCCGATGATGATGGACTGGTTGACCTCAATGCCAACGCCGGTCAGAGCGTCGACGGCAGCGCCGACGGCGAACGGGTTAACCGTGGAGCCCAGGCAGCCGCAGCCAGCGCCGAGCAGGACGGTAGCGGCACCGACCATGGGGTCGAAGCCAGCGGCCATCATGGTAGCGGCGAGCAGGGCGTAGAAGGGAACGGTCTCCTCGCACATACCATAGGTGGTACCACCGAGGGAGAAGATGAGCATCAGCACGGGAATGAGCATAATCTCGTTGCCCTTAAGCTTCTGCACCAGAACGGCGATGCCGTTGTCCAGGGCGCCGGTCTCGGTCATCATACCGAGGAAGCCGCCCAAGATCATAACGAAGAGGCAGACGGGCAGAGCGTCAGCGAAGCCCTTAATCGGGGCGGTGCAGAAATCGCTCAGACGGGCGGCAGTAACCGCGCCGCCGGACGTGCCGGAGACGATAACGGTAATCACTGCGACAATTGCCAGCAGAGCAAGAAGAATGGTGAACGATGAAGGCATACCGCGCTTTTTCTTAGCGGTCTCAGTCATAGTTCTCATCCCCCCTTCATAAATCATTTACTGATCTCGCCAGAAGCGGCTCTTCCGTGCCGTGCCTGCCGCTTGATGCGAGATTATTACCAGATAAAACCGCTCGGGGTGTGCAGCAATACACCCCGAGCGAGATGCTAGATGCTCTTACTTGAGCGTGGCGTACATGACAGCCTTGATGGTGTGCATGCGGTTCTCGGCCTCGTCGAAGACCTTGGAAGCGGGGCTCTCGAAGACCTCGTCGGTGACCTCCTGCTCGGTGATGCCGAACTGCTCGCACTTCTCGGCGCCAATGGTGGTGTTGGTGTCGTGGAAGCTGGGCAGGCAGTGCAGGAAGATGGCACCCGGGTTGGCCATAGCCATGACCTCGGAGGTGACACGATACAGGGGTGAGCTGAGCGATGCGCTCGGCCCAGACCTCGTCGGGCTCGCCCATGGAGACCCACACGTCGGTGTAGATAACGTCGGCACCGGTGACGCCGTCCTTGACGTCGGTGGTCAGCTTGATGGTGCAACCGTTGGCCTCGGCGATGGGCTTGCAGGCCTCGATGACGTCGTCGGCGGGCATGCACTCCTCGGGGCCGCAGGCCACGAAGTTCATGCCGAGCTTGGAGCAGACGACCATGAGGGAACGAGCGACGTTGTTCTTGCAGTCGCCCATGAAGACGAGGGTCTTGCCCTTGATGTCGTAGTTGAAGTTCTCCTGGACGGTCAGGATATCGGCGAGCATCTGGGTGGGATGCCACTCAGTGGTCAGGCCGTTCCACACGGGCACGCCGGACTTAGCAGCGAGCTCCTCGACGTCGTCCTGGGCAAAGCCACGGAACTCGATGCCGTCATACATGCGGCCGAGAACACGGGCAGTGTCCTCGATGGACTCCTTCTTGCCCATCTGCGACGAACCCGGATCGAGGTAGGTGACGCCCATGCCCAGATCCATGCCGCCGACCTCGAAGGCGCAGCGGGTACAGTGGAGGTCTTCTGGAAGAGCAGAACGATATTCTTGCCCTCGAGATAGCGGTGCGGAACGCCAGCGCGCTTCATATCCTTGAAGTTCTTGGAGAGCTTGAGCAGGTACTCGATCTCCTCGGTGGTGAGGTCGAGAAGCTTGAGGAAGCTACGGCCGGAGAGGTTAACACCCATGGTTCGATTCCTTTCGAAAAGAAATGAATTACGTAAGTATTAGTGTTGCCCGTTTAACGGGCGAAGCCGGTGCGGTTGTAGGGGGACCGCACCGGAAACGGAAAGACTTAGAGGTCCTCGCGCCAGAAGGGCATGCTCATGCAGCGCGGGCCGCCGCGGCCGCGGGAGAGCTCGGCGGAGGGCACGACGAGAAGGTCAGGCCCTCCTTGTACAGCACGTCGTTGGTGACGGTGTTGCGGGCGTAGACGCAGATCTTGCCGGGCTCGACGCACAGGGTGTTGGAGCCGTCGTTCCACTGCTCGCGGGAGGCCGCGATCGGGTCGCCGCCGCCGCAGGGGATCAGCTTGACCTGGTCGACGCCGGTGGCGTCCTCCAGGACGTGCTCGAGGGTGTCCTCGATCAGGCGGATGTTCACGTCGCCCGGGTTCTTGCCGGCGGTCAGCTCGTAGACGCGCAGGGTGCCCATGATGGCGGGGTGGATCGTGAACTTATCGACGTCGATCTGGGTGAAGACCGTGTCGAGGTGCATGAAGGCGCGCGAGACCGGGATGTCGAAGGCCAGGATGCGCTCGACTTGGAGTCGGAGTTCCAGAAGATGTTCTGGGCCATGACGTCGATCGCGGCGGCCTGGGTGCGCTGGGGGATGCCGACGGCGAGGGTCTTCTCGTTGATGTTCAGCACGTCGCCGCCCTCGGTGTGGAACTGGCAGTCGCGGCGGAAGTACAGCGAGACGTCCTTGTAGTCGGGGTGGTACTTGAAGACGTACTTGCCGTACAGGGTCTCGCGGTTGCGGGTGACCGAGTACATGCGGTTGAGGTTGACGCCCTCGCCGACGACCGCGAACGGGTCGCGGGTGAAGTAGAGGTTGGGCATCGGGTCGATGATCAGGTCGGACTCGGACTCAGGAGTTGACCAGGGAGTCGAGGTCGTGGACGCCGTGAGGGGCATGTCGATCTCGGACTTGGTCATGCCGGCCATGGTCTTCTTGACGAACTCGAGGTTGTCCTCGATGGAGTCCAGCTTCTCGCGGACGATCTGCGGCATGTGCTGGCCGCGGATGCCGGCCTCGGCGATGTACTGGTCGGTGAACTCGGCGCGGGCGCCGGGGACCTGGTCGAACACCTCGGCGACGAGGTTCTCGAGATAGAGGACCTCCACGCCCTGGTCCCTCAGGATCTGGGCGAAGGTGTCGTGCTCCTGCTGCGCGACCTCCAGGAACGGGACGTCGTCGAACAGGAGTCGCTCGAGCTCGTCGGGCGGCAGGTTGAGGAGCTCGTCGCCGGGACGGTGCAGGCAGACCTTCCTGAGCTTGCCGATCTCGGAAGGCACGTGCAGACCTTTCGTCATGGCCTCCTACCTTTCTTTCGGGCCCTTGTCAGGGCCGATTCGTTAGCGCCCCTCCGTGTGAGGCGTTATTGCTGACGACATATTTATATCCAAAATCAGCTCATACTTCCACCTTGCCCCCGAACGGTTTTATAGGGGGTGAACGGCATACACATATACTTCACGCATGGCACACTTCATCTTAATAAAGCGTATTTACGTGCTTAAACGCGTTTTAATCCTAAAATCAAATGGAACTTAACTTTGTTAAACCATCCTCAAATTGCATATTTCCAATAAACCTATGAATAGAATTAGCGGTTCACACCGCGTCTCAACCATTTTCATTTTTATTCAGAAAATAGTTTGTCCTATTCATTTCTGGTAAATAAATTACCGTTTACCAGACGCTTGATACCGTTCACCGGAAACTCAGTATAAGGCCCAGCGGATACCGGCTCGCTTTTTACGGCCCCATTTGTAACAACTTGACTTCTCGGTATAGAAAAACGGACTCGCTTCCCCTAGGGAAACGGGTCCGTTTTCGATTATCTTCGGCTAATTTGGATAAGGCCCCCCGAAGACCATCGGAATCCTAGCGATCGAACTCCGCCAGTGCCTCGCCCAAAAGCCTCAGGCCCTCGCGCAGAACGTCCTCGCTCGCGCAGTAGCCCAGGCGTGCGCCGCAGGAAGCTCAAAGCGGCTGCCGGGTACCAGCAGCACTCCCCTCTCGGACAGCAGGCGCTTGCAGAACTCCTCGTCGTCCTCGGGAATATCAAGCTGGATAAACGAGGTGGACACGCCCTGCGGCGCCGTCCAGGAAACGCGGTGCTGCGTATCGATCCAAGCCTGCACGATATCGCGGTTGCCAAACACGATCTTGCGATTGCGCTCAAGGATCTTGTCCTTGTGCTCAAGCACATAGGTCGCCAGGGCATCGTTGAACACGCCGCCGCAGATCATGGTGTAATCGCGATAGGTGCGGATGCGGCTGGATATCTCTTCGTCTGCCACGACCCAGCCCACGCGGGCCGCAGGCGTCGAATAGGTCTTGGACACCGAGTTGGTGACAATGGCATTCTCGTACACGTCAGCCATCGACATAAAGGCCTCGGTGTTCTCAAGCGGCAGATACACCTCGTCGCACAGCACGTAGGCGCCCACCGAACGGGCGATCTCGGCAATCTGGCCGAGCATATCGGCATCGAGCACCGTACCGATGGGGTTCGATGCGTTGTTGATGCAGATGAGTCTGGTGTTGGGGCGCACCAAGCGCTTGAGTTCCTCGATATCGGGCTTCCAGCCGAGTTCCTCGCGAAGCTCCCAATACTCGACCTCGGCGCCCAGCGTGCGCGGAATCTCGTAGAGCGGCGCGTAGGTGGGCCACTCGGCGATAACATGGTCGCCGGGCTCGACCACAGCCATGATGGCGTTGAGGTTAGCGCCCGTGCAGCCATTGGTCTGCAGAATGTGATCGGGATTGACCTCCCGACGATACAGCTTGGCAACCTCGGCCTTAAACTCCGGCGAGCCCTCGATCCAGCCGTAGTTCATCTTCTCGCGATCCAGGCGCTCGTAGAACGTGGCGCCGTCCTGTTCATCAAGCGCGCGCAGCTCGCCCATGGTGAGCGACGAGATCGTCGACTGGGCGATGTCCCACGTGGCGCTCTTCTCCCAAACGTTGAGCCATTCCTCAACGCCAATCGTCTTGATGTCCATGGCCAAGCTCCTTACAAAAGCAGTCATCCAATCGTGTTGACGTTCCTCATACAAGATTGGGGCGGTGCGAAAACCCGCACCGCCCCAATGGGAGACATCTAATGGCAGCTAGATGTATGTATTATGACCTGTACGGGTCCTAGAAGACCCTAGAGGTCCTCGCGCCAGAAGGGCATGCTCATGCAGCGCGGGCCGCCGCGGCCGCGGGAGAGCTCGGCGGAGGGCACGACGAGAAGGTCCAGGCCCTCCTTGTACAGCACGTCGTTGGTGACGGTGTTGCGGGCGTAGACGCAGATCTTGCCGGGCTCGACGCACAGGGTGTTGGAGCCGTCGTTCCACTGCTCGCGGGAGGCCGCGATCGGGTCGCCGCCGCCGCAGGGGATCAGCTTGACCTGGTCGACGCCGGTGGCGTCCTCCAGGACGTGCTCGAGGGTGTCCTCGATCAGGCGGATGTTCACGTCGCCCGGGTTCTTGCCGGCGGTCAGCTCGTAGACGCGCAGGGTGCCCATGATGGCGGGGTGGATCGTGAACTTATCGACGTCGATCTGGGTGAAGACCGTGTCGAGGTGCATGAAGGCGCGCGAGACCGGGATGTCGAAGGCCAGGATGCGCTCGACCTTGGAGTCGGAGTTCCAGAAGATGTTCTGGGCCATGACGTCGATCGCGGCGGCCTGGGTGCGCTGGGAGATGCCGACGGCGAGGGTCTTCTCGTTGATGTTCAGCACGTCGCCGCCCTCGGTGTGGAACTGGCAGTCGCGGCGGAAGTACAGCGAGACGTCCTTGTAGTCGGGGTGGTACTTGAAGACGTACTTGCCGTACAGGGTCTCGCGGTTGCGGGTGACCGAGTACATGCGGTTGAGGTTGACGCCCTCGCCGACGACCGCGAACGGGTCGCGGGTGAAGTAGAGGTTGGGCATCGGGTCGATGATCAGGTCGGACTCGGACTCGGAGTTGACCAGGGAGTCGAGGGTCGTGGACGCCGTGAGGGGCATGTCGATCTCGGACTTGGTCATGCCGGCCATGGTCTTCTTGACGAACTCGAGGTTGTCCTCGATGGAGTCCAGCTTCTCGCGGACGATCTGCGGCATGTGCTGGCCGCGGATGCCGGCCTCGGCGATGTACTGGTCGGTGAACTCGGCGCGGGCGCCGGGGACCTGGTCGAACACCTCGGCGACGAGGTTCTCGAGATAGAGGACCTCCACGCCCTGGTCCCTCAGGATCTGGGCGAAGGTGTCGTGCTCCTGCTGCGCGACCTCCAGGAACGGGACGTCGTCGAACAGGAGTCGCTCGAGCTCGTCGGGCGGCAGGTTGAGGAGCTCGTCGCCGGGACGGTGCAGGCAGACCTTCCTGAGCTTGCCGATCTCGGAAGGCACGTGCAGACCTTTCGTCATGGCCTCCTACCTTTCTTTCGGGCCTTTCGGCCGAATCTCTCAGCGCCCTTCCATAGCGGACGCTGCTTGCTGACAGCTCTAGTTATATCCAAATTCCACCCGCAATTCCACCTCGCCCCCGAACGGTCAACAAAGTGCGATGAACGGTATATCGCACGAGATTCCCCATAATGTACTTCGGCGTTCTAAAGTAACTTTTCTAAGGTAAACGCTCTTTTTTCCTAAAAACTATTTGCAATTGCATCTCTAAACTTTTGATTCAGAATTGCATAGCTAAATCGGTTTTATGTATATAAATGATGTTTGTTTACGTTTCCGCCTGCATTCAATGATATTCAGCTATCCATCATTCTTATTCACACTTACGTACCAGTTGAGTGAGGATATAGACCGCTTGCAGACGAGCAGGACGTCAGTCCTATGACTTGTCAGCGTAAGAAGTAGGTAAAGATACCGTTCACGCGATACGTCCGTGCCAGCGGTCGACTAAATTGAGACAATAGTGATTAGTGTTAGGCTACCGTCCCTTGTGGGGACTGAATGGACAGATGCATATGCCGAGCAAAATCGAAAAGAAGCAAGCCGCCGCAAAGCTGCGCAAACCGCCGCGCGACTTCTCGTACACGCAAAACCGAGAGCTCAGCTGGCTACGCTTTGACAACCGCGTGCTCGACGAAGCCTTCGACGAAACCGTTCCGTTATTCGAGCGACTAAAGTTCGTCTCGATCTTCGAGTCCAACCTCGACGAGTTCCTTATGGTGCGCGTGGGCGGCCTGTCCGATCTGGCGGAGCTCAAAAAACAACCTGTCGACAACAAGAGCAATATGACCGCCTCGAACAGGTCGATGCTGTCATGGCCGAAATGCCCGGGCTCCTTACCCGTTGGGAGTCCATCTTTAAGAGCATCGAGGGCAAGCTCGACACCTTTGGGCGTTCACCGCGCCCGCATCGATTCGCTTACGCCCGAGGAGCGCACCTTTGTAACCCGCTACTTCCAGGCCTACGTGTCACCGGTCATCTCGCCGCTGGTCATCGATCCTCGCCACCCCTTCCCCAACCTGCGCAATGGCGCGCTCTATCTGGCCTGTGGTCTGGACGGTGCCACCGACGAGGAGAGCCTGCTGGGCCTTATCGAGATTCCCGCCTCGATGAACCGCGTGGTCGAGATCCCCTCGCCCACCGGCACCTACTCCTACATCTTGCTCGAGGACGTCATCCTCGCCTGCCTGGACAGCTGCTTTGGCTCCTATAAGCCGCTGGATCGTGCGCTGATCCGCGTCACCCGCAACGCTGACATCGATCCGGACGGCGAGGGCGTCGAGGAGGAAGAGGACTACCGCCAGCACATGAAGCGCATCCTCAAGAAGCGCCTGCGCCTGCAGCCGGTAGTGCTCGCCGTCTCGGGGTCGCTCGAGAAGGCGACGCTCAAGACTATCCGCAAGGCGCTCGAGCTCTCGCGCCGCTCGGTCTTTACCTGCGATATCCCGCTCGACCTGGGCTACGTCTTTGGCATTGAGGGCAAGATTCCCGAGCACCTGCGCAACGAGCTGCTCTTTACGCCGTTTAAGCCGCAGCCCAACCCCAACATCGACATGACCCGCTCCATCCGCGAACAGGTGCTGCAGGGCGACAAGCTGCTCTTTTATCCCTACGAGGCCATGAACCCCTTCCTGGATCTGGTGCACGAGGCCGCCTACGACCCCGAGTGCATCTCGCTGCGCATCACGCTCTACCGCGTGGCCAAGCAGAGCCGCCTGTGCGAATCGCTGATCGATGCTGCCGAGAACGGCAAAGAGGTCACGGTGCTCATGGAACTTCGTGCCCGCTTTGACGAGCAGAACAACATCGAGTGGGCCGAGCGTCTGGAAGAGGCGGGCTGCACCGTCATCTATGGTTCCGAGGGCTTTAAATGCCACTCAAAGATCTGCCAGCTCACCTATCGCGAGGGCATGGCGCTCACCCGTCTCACGCTTTTGGGCACCGGCAACTTTAACGAGAAGACGGCCAAACTCTACAGCGACTTTATGCTCATGACCGCCCATCCCGGCATCGGTGAAGACGCCAACCTGTTCTTCCGCAATCTGTCGCTGGGCAACCTGCGCGGCGACTACCGCTTCCTGGGTGTGGCGCCCGTCGGACTGAAACCGCTCATCATGCGCGGCCTGGATCGCGAGATCCAGCGCGCCCTTGCCGGCGAGCCCGCCCGCGTGTTCTTTAAGCTCAACTCGCTGACCGACCGCGAGGTCATCGACAAAATCGCCGAGGCATCGTGCGCAGGAGTCCGCGTGGACATGATCATCCGCGGCATCTCGTGCCTCAAGCCCGGTGTTCCGGGCAAGACCGAGAACGTGCATGTCCGTTCTATCGTCGGACGCTTTTTGGAGCATGCGCGCGTTTACGCCTTTGGCGTGGACTCGGACATGATCTATCTGAGCTCGGCCGACATGATGACGCGCAACACCGAGCACCGCGTGGAGATCGCCTTCCCCGTGCTCGACCCCACCTGCCGCGCCCTAGTACACGAGTACATGGGCATGCAGCTGCGCGACAACGTGAAGGCCCGCAGCCTCACGAGCGACGGCACCTGGGTCCCCGTAGAGCGTGCAGAGGGTGAGAAACCCTTCAACTCGCAGGAAGCTCTACTGGAGCGTGCCTATCGCAACGCCGAGGCCGCGCCCGAGCCCGTCATTGAGGCGGAACCTGCCCCCGAGGCCGAGCCGCAGCCAGTAGCACCCAAGGTCCAAGAGGTCCAGGCGACCGTCATTGAGCCCGAGCCTGCACCTGCACCTCGGCCCGAGACGCAGGTCACCAAGCCCGCACCCGAGACGAGCGCCCGTCGCGATAAGCCCGCTGGCAAGACCAAGGCCATCGAGCGCCATCGCCCCGGTCGCGTGCGCATGGGCCTGGGCCTGATCGGCCTGGGTCTTAAGACGCTCATTACCGGCAAGACGAAATAGTCGTTTGTAGAAGCAGTTTGTAAGAAGCGCCCCGCATTTGAGGAAAGCCTCGGATGCGGGGCGCTTTTCCCTGCTACCATGGTGCGAACAACAACGCGAATGACAGGCAGGAATATGAAGCTCACTATAGAATCGATGACCTACGGCGCCGACGGGCTGGCGCACGCCGACAACGGCAAGGCCGTCTTTGTGCAGGGCGCCGTGGCAGGCGACACCGTCGAGGCCGAGGTCGTACAGGACGGCAAGTCGTTCATGCGTGCCCGCACCACCGAGATTCTGGAGCCAAGCCCCGATCGCATTCAGCCTCCCTGCCCCTTCGTGGGCATCTGCGGCGGCTGCTCGTGGGGCAATCTCTCACGCACGGCACAGCTCGCCGCCAAGGAGCAAAACCTGCGCTCCACGCTCGAGCGCATCGGCAAGTTCGCTCCTGAGCAGGTCGATGAGTTGGTACAGCCCATCTGCCACACCAAGGACGACTGGGGCTACCGCAATAAAATCGAGCTCGAACCGACCGTCGTCAACGGTCGCGTGCGCCTTGGCATGCACGGTGTCGACCCCAGCAAAATCGTGACCGTCGATACGTGCCCGCTGTTCGATAAGCGCTTCCCGAAGGCGCTCAAATCGGTCGTCGGCGCACTCAACTATCTAAGCGGCAGCCATGACTTGGGGCTCGAACGCGTGGGCATTCGCGCATCGCGCCGCACCAAGGCACTCGAGGTCGCACTCTGGACGCCCACAGGCTCTTTTCCGCGCTCGCAGGTCTCCCGCGTGCTGGCGGACGCCGCTCATCCCACGAGCATCGTGCGCGTGATGAGCAAGGGCGAAAAGAAGGCCCGTCGTGTCTCCAAGGTCGAAATGCTCGCCGGAGAGGGCTCATGGACCGAGAATATCGCCGAGGGTCAGATGCGCTTGTCTGCCCCGTCTTTTTTCCAGGTCAACACCAAGGGTGCCGAGATTTTGATCGATCTTGTCATGGAAGCGCTCGACCCGCAGGAAGACGAGCTTGCCGTGGACCTGTACTGCGGTGCCGGCACCTTTACCCTGCCGCTCGCCCGCCGCTGCGACTTTGTCGCCGCCGTCGAGGCCTACGGCCCCGCCGTGCGCGACCTGCGCCGTAACCTGGAGATCAACAAGCTCGATAACGTCGACGTCATTGGCGGAGACGCGGTGCGCGAGTTCCCCGACCAGGATGCCGACGTCTTGGTGGTCGACCCGCCGCGTGCAGGCCTCGCCCCCGAGGCGATCGACCTTATCGCCAGCACGAGTGCTCGCGATGTCGCCTACGTGAGCTGCGACCCAGCCACCCTGGCGCGCGATCTCAAACGCTTTGTCGAAGAAGGCACCTTCTCCCCGTAAAGATCACGCCAGTCGACCTGTTCCCGCAAACCTTCCACTGCGAGACGGTCGTCCACCTTAGGCGCAACTAGCCACTTAATCATTGCTCAGAAAAATCATTGGGAAATCGAGCGTGGCAAGCGGAGGTCTTCGGGGTATAAGACGGCTAATTGTATGCCGCCTATGAAAGGAACCCTCATGCCCAGCGTTGCCGTTCTCGCCGCCGATGGCTTTGAAACTATTGAATGCTTGACCATGGTCGATGTCATGCGTCGCGGCGGCGTGCGCGCCACGCTCGTCTCGATCATGCCCACGCGTGAGGTCGTGAGCTCGCTGCAAATTCCCGTGACCTGCGATGCGCTCTTTGACGAGATCAACTTTGACGAGTATGACTGCGTCGTGCTCCCCGGCGGCCTGCCCGGAGCCACCAACCTGCGCGCCGACCAGCGCGTCTGCGACGTGGTCTGCGAGTTCGCCGCAACTAAGCACGTTGCCGCCATCTGCGCCGCCCCGTTTATCTTGGGCGAGCTCGACCTGCTCGAGGGGCGCCACGCCACATGCTTCCCTGGCTTTGAGAAGAGCTTCCCCGAGGGCGCCTATACCGGTGACAAGGTTACACACGACGGCAACATCATCACCGCCAGCGGCATGGCCCAGTCGCTCCCCTTTGCGCTTGAACTGCTGTGCACGCTCGCCGGCGACAAGGCCGTCGAGAAGGTCGCCGAGGGCATCCAGCTATGATTTTGGCTTCGCAATCGCCACGCCGCATCGAGCTCATGCGCGAAGCTGGCTATGACATTCGCATCATTCCTGCCGATATCGATGAAACGCCGTACGATGGCGAGGCGCCGCTTACACTTGTCGAGCGCTTGGCACGAGCCAAAGCCGCCGCCATCGCCGCCGAGCATGCCGAGTCCAACGAGCTGACCGTCGCAGCCGACACCATCGTCACCTTCGATGACAAGATTTTGGGCAAGCCGGCAAACGAGGACGAGGCCTGCACTATGCTACGCGAGCTTTCAGGGCGCACGCACCAGGTCGCGACCGGCGTCTGCATCGTTAAGGCCGGCGACGCTGCCGCCCCGCATGCTGCCGAGAGCCTGTCGTTTGTCGATGTGACGGACGTGACGTTCTACGAGCTTACTGATGAACAGATCGAGCGCTACGTCGCCTCGGGCGAGCCCATGGATAAGGCCGGCGCCTACGGTATTCAGGGCGTCGGTGGACGCATGCTCGTGCACGATATTTCGGGCGACTTCTACAACGTGGTGGGCTTGCCCATCGCACGCGTCGCACGCGCGATTCAAAAACTCTCGTAATTGCATCTGGCGCTGGGCATCCCCCAGCGCCTACAATTTTGGCGTACCGTACGGATCCCGACCGGGCATAAGGCGCGGCGGAAAACCGATAGGAGAAAACATGGACACACTGCTTGAAGCCATTGACGTTTGTGATGTCGATGGCTTTTGCTTTGGCAACTATACGGACGAGGAGGCCGGCACCGGTTGCACCGTAATTGTGGCAACCGAAGGCGCAACGGGCGGCGTTGACGTTCGCGGCGGTGCCCCGGCATCGCGCGAGACCGACCTGCTTCGCCCCGAGAACACCGTCGACAAGGTCCACGCCGTCTGCCTTTCGGGCGGATCGGCTTTTGGTCTCGAGGCCGCAAGCGGTGTGGCCCGCGAGCTCGAGAGCCGCGGCATTGGCCTGCCCGTCGGCCCCACGCAGGTGCCTATCGTGTGCTCCAGCTGTATCTTCGACCTCGCCTTTGGCGACCCCACCGTGCGCCCCGACATTGAGGCCGGCATCGCCGCCGTGCGCGAAGCACTCGACCACACCCCCACCAAGCTCGAACAGGGCAACGTAGGCGCCGGCACGGGCGCCACCGTGGGTAAGCTCATGGGCCCCGCCACCTGCATGAAGGCCGGCTTAGGCGCTGCTGCCGTGGCACTCGGCCCCGTCAAGGTGGGCGCCGTGGTCTCAGTCAACGCCTGCGGCAACGTTGTCGACCCCTTCACCGGCGAGTGGGTCGCCGGTATGCGCGCCGCAGCCGATAGCGACCAGATTGTCGACATGGAACTCGCAGCCTTTGCCGCCGCCGGATCCATGCAGATGCCGCTCGACCGCACCAACACCACCATCAGCTGCATCGTCACCAACGTGGAACTCACTAAGGCACAAGCCACCAAGGTCTCCCAGATGGCCGCAGACGCCTACGCACACGCCATCCGTCCCACACACACCACCAACGACGGCGACACCATCTACGCCCTCGCCAGCGGCAAACTGGGCACCCAGGCAAGCGCCGCCGTTCCCCTAGACTTACTGGGTATGCTCGCCGTAAGGGCCCTACAGACCGCCATCGTAAACGGAGCCAAAACCGCCAAAACCTCCCACGGAATCCCAGGTGCTGCGAAGTAATCTCACTCGACCGTCAGTCGGAGGCGGGCGGGCATTACGTTTGCTGCTCTACAGTCCTATGCAAGACGAAGGCCACATTAAGTGGCCTTCTTTGCATGCGGAACTCGCGACAAACGTAATGCCCGCCCGCCTCCGACCGACTACCAACTAATATTTTTTCAGCCCAGGCCCCTGTGTACCGCGCGTCGAAGATCTTCAAATTCAAATAACCTGACAATCGATTCTTATAGCAGAGGCCCCTTGGCCTTTAGTTTGATACAAGTTCCGCACGAGCCGGAAAGCACTTAATGTGCTTTCCGTGCGAGCAGGACTGTTCGCAGTAGCAAACTAAAGGCCAAGGGGCCCAGTCAACCTATCAGCAGCGATTACTCGGCAGCTAGTTGAATTTGAAGATCTTTGAGGCAAGACGGTATAGGCCGAGTGTGGTTTTGTCTCCGGCCCGTCCGCGCAGATTGGTGAAGAACCCGACCACGCCGTAGCGGGCACGACGATACATGCGCTCGTCGTAGGCCTTCAAATCATTCCACAGCGTCTTTAGGCGCTCGTCGGCGCAATCTTCCTCGGAAAGCTTGGTGAGCACCGAGCAGATCGCCATCATCATGGTGAAATAGCCCATCATGTACGAGCGCAGACGCGACGACTCAACATCGCTGTGCAGGTGGTACGACTCCATCATGATGCGCGTCACACGGAACTGCTGGTCCAGACGCTTGACCATCGTGGCCTCGTTGACACTCTGGCCCTCGCGACCGATAAAGTAGCGATAGAGGTCGATGTCGGCGTAGTACATGGTCTTGCAACGCGGCAGCGGCACGTAGGCGTAGATGTTGTCCACATAGAACGTGTGCGGCGGCATGGGAAGGTTGGACTCGCGCAGCACATCCGTGCGATAGCACAGGCTGTGCATGAGTAGGTTCTGGTCCAGGCGGAAATGACCGATCTGATCCCAGGAAAAGATCTTTTTGCGCGGCAGGGCAAATTTGTAGCCAATAGCGGTATGCGTGCCCTCGTAAACCTTCTCGTACACGTAGTTCGAGATAAACAGGTCAACGCGCTGATCGCGCTCTTCAAAGCCACGCAGAATCGACAGCATGGTCGAAAGAGCCGCAGCGTCGAGCCAGTCATCCGAGTCGACAACCTTGTAGTAGGTGCCCTGTGCCTCGCGCAGACCCGAAAGGACGGCAATACCGTGGCCACCGTTCTCCTGGTGTACCGCGCGAATGATACCGGGATAACGTGCCTCCCACTCATCGGCCTTATCGGCCGTCTCGTCCTTGGAGCCGTCGTCCACCACGATAATCTCGATATCGGTGGCGTAATTGCTCCCCTCCAAGATGGAGGTGATGCAATGGTCCATGTCCTTGGCGGCGTTATACGAGGGAATACCGAATGTTATGACTTTATGCATGGCAGGCGATAATCTCATCCGAAAGATCGAGGGCGGAATTGGTCACGGCGTCCATATCGTAGTAACGATACTCGGCCAGACGACCCACCGGGTGGAAGTTCGTCAGGTTCTGGACGCGCTCAAGATAGCGCTCATAGAGCTCACGGTTCTCGGGCTCAAGAATGGCGTAGTACGGCGTCTCGCCCGAGCCGGGCGTATAGGCCTTGGAGTACTCCTTCATGATGGTGGTCTTGCCGGGCAGGATCTGACCGGTCATGTTCTTGAACTCGGTAATGCGCGTGTAGTCCTCGCTCGTGGTGTAGTTGACGGTGCCCACGGGCTGGAACTGGTCCATATCGAGCGTCTCGAACTTCATGTCGAGCGTGCGGTACGGTAGCGCGCCCAGATCGAGATTGAACAGCTCATCGAGCGGACCGGTGTAGACGATCTCGCCACCATAGACCTTGCCGTCGATCTTGACGGTAGTCTCGTCGATTTCAAAGAGGTCACGGGCGTCCACGTCGCAGAACACGTCGATCAGGTCGTGGTCGAGCATGTGCTCAAAGAGCGCCGTGTAGCCCTCCTGCGGCATGCCCTGGAAGGGAGCTTGCGGGAAGTAGCGGTCATCATCGCCCACAAAGACGGGAACGCGGCCGGTGATCGAGGGATCGATCTGATCGGGCGTCTGGCCCCACTGCTTCATGGTGTAATGCAAAAGACGTTCTCGTAGACGTAATCGGCGACCTCGGCAAGATCCGGGTCGTTCTTCTTACGCAGCTCCATAATGGGCACCTTGACATCCTTGCCAAAGGTCTCCACGAGCTTCTGATACAGCTCCTCGCCGCGCTCGTCACCAAAGGCGAGCTTGAGACTCGCATGGTTGAAGGGCACGGGCATAAGGGTACCGTTGATGTTGGCGAGCACCTTGTGCTGATAATCCGTCCACTTGGTAAAGCGCGACAGGAAATTGTGCACGCGCTCGTTAAAGTGTGATAGATATGCGGACCGTACTCGTGGATCAGGATTCCGGCCTCGTCAGTGCAGTCATAGGCATTGCCCGCAATGTGGCTACGGCGCTCACGGCAACACGATAGCCGATGGTCTCGGCAAGACGGCGGGCGCAAACGGCACCGGCATATCCAGCACCGACGACAATCATGTCGTACGCGCCGGCGTTAAAGCCTTCAGGCAGGCCTGAGGTAATCTGCATCGATACTCCTTGTCAAAAGCCACGGGCTCGTTAGCTGGGCTTTTCTCGAACATTCTTCGAGACATATTTATCAGAGCGATTATAGCGCTAATGCGTCCTATAATGAGCTTGCCACACAAGGAAAGCTCAAGCACCGCGGCGTACATAATTGAAAGGTAAACCCGCTAGCAGCGGGTTTATTCGTGAACAGCCGGGTGCCTGGAGCTTAGCGAAACGCTTGTAAGGAGTAACATGAGCGATTTCCTAAACCGTATGAAGTCTGCCGCCAAGGCCGACCTTAAGACGATCGTCCTGCCCGAGGGCGAGGATCCGCGCACTATCGTCGCGGCCACCAAAATCATCGAGGAGGGCCTGGCAAAGATCGTCATCCTGGGCAACCCCGACGAGATCAACGTTCCCGGCGCTACCGTCATCGACCCGCGCAATGCCGAGAAGCACGAGGAGTACGCGCAGAAGTTTGCCGAGCTCCGCGCCAAGAAGGGCGTTACCATCGAGCAGGCTCGCGCCCAGGTGATGGACGCCACCTACTTTGGCACCATGATGGTCAAGATGGGCGATGCCGGCCTGGTCTCCGGCGCCTGCCACTCCACCGCCGACACCCTGCGCCCCGCGCTTCAGATCCTCAAGACCGCCCGGGCACCAAGCTTGGTCTCGGCCTTCTTCGTGATGTGCACCGACACCCCGCAGTTCGGCACTGACGGCACGCTGATCTTCGCCGACTACGGCCTCAACATCAACCCGTCCTCCGACGAGCTCTCCGAGATCGCCATCGCCTCCGCTCACTCCTGGTCCACCTTCATGGGCAACGTTGAGCCGCACGTGGCCATGCTCTCCTACTCCACCATGGGCTCCGCTGGCGGCGAGGTCGCCAAGAAGGTCCAGGAGGCTGTGAAGTTCTGCAAGGAGAAGGCTCCCGAGCTCGCCATCGACGGCGACCTGCAGCTCGATGCCGCTATTGCCCCCACCGTCGCCCAGCTCAAGGCTCCCGGCTCCTCCGTTGCCGGCAAGGCCAACGTGCTCGTGTTCCCCGACCTCGAGGCCGGCAACATCGGCTACAAGCTGGTCCAGCGCTTCGCCGGCGCCGACGCCTACGGCCCCATCCTGCAGGGCATCGCCAAGCCGGTCAACGATCTGTCGCGCGGCTGCTCTGCTGACGACATCGTGGGTGTCGTGGCCATCACCGCCGTCCAGGCTCAGATGGCTGAGTAGCGGACATATCCCCCTCGGGACAGGAATTTCCACCTGCTAGCAAAAAGGCCTCCGGAGCTGTTGCTCTGGAGGCCTTTCGTTTACTTGCAAAAATGCGCGCGTTAGTTGTTCTTGGTCAGGCGCTCGACGTCGTGGGCGTCATGTATTCCTCGTCGGTGGGGATGACCATAACCGTGACGGAAGAGCCGGCGGCGCTGATGACCTGTGGGCCGTTGCCCACGGCCTCGCGGTTCTTGTTGTTGTCGATGCGCACGCCCAACCACTCAAAGCAGTCGCAGAAGGCCTTGCGGATCGACCAGTCGTTCTCGCCGATGCCGGCGGTAAAGGTAATGGTGTCCACGCCCGCCATGGAAGCGATCATGGAACCGGCCTGCTGCATGGCCTTATAGGCGAACATATCGAAGGCGAGCAGGCAGCGCTCGTCGCCCTCGGAGGCGCGCGTGCGGATGTCGCGGGCGTCGTTGGAGATGCCCGAGATGGCAAGCAGACCAGACTGCTTGTTCATCATGTCATCGACTTCCTGGTAGCTGTAGCCGCCCTCGCGCTGCAGGTAGCACACGGTGGCCGGGTCGATGGAACCACAACGGGTGCCCATCATCAGGCCATCGAGCGACGTGAGACCCATCGTGGTGTCGCGGCACACGCCGTCCTCGATAGCAGCGAGCGAAGCACCGTTGCCCAGATGGCACGAAAGCAGGCGGTGGCAGCGCGAACCCAGGATCTCCTTGGCCATCATCCACTCATAGCGGTGGCTCGTGCCGTGGGCGCCGTACTTGCGCACGTGGTACTTGTCGCAAACGTCCTTGGGCAGCGCGTGGTGTAGGGCAACCTCGGCATGGTCATGTGGAACGAGGTGTCGAAGACCGCCACGTTGGGCAGCTCCGGATACTTCTCACGGCAATACCAATCTGCGGCCTCGCCGTAGTTGTGCAGCGGAGCAAGCGGTGCCACCTCAAGAATCTTGGCCATAACCTCGTCGTCGACAACCGCGGAATCATCGAAGTGCCAGCCGCCCTGAACGATACGATGCCCAATGCCATCAATCGTAAAGTCGGTCTTCTCGAGCTCCTCGAGCACGCGAGCGATAGCAGAGCGATGATCGGGGAAAGGGACCTCCTCGGTCTGCTTAGCGCCACCGTTCTCGGAGTGGCCAAAGATGCCCATGTCCGATCCGATACGCTCGCAGTTGCCCTTGGCGAAAACCTTGCGGGTATCGGTATCCAAAAGCTGATATTTAAGGCTTGAGCTGCCGGCGTTGACAACAAGTACGTTCATGAGACTCCTTCGCAGTGCAATACGGTCGACGCAGGCCCCTTAAGGCGGCCGCATTTTAAGAAGAAGTTATCATATCTTGATAAATAGATATCAGCATATCGCCCAACGAGCGCAAAAGAGGGGCCGAACGGCGCTCGGTCGTCCAGCCCCTCCCCTCTTGCAATTTTGCCGTTGACGATGCGCTCGACGTCGGAAGCGATCATGAACTCCTCGTCCGTAGGGATGACGAAAATCTTGACCTTGGAATCCTTGGCGGACAGGCACCAAGCGCCGTCGCCACGCAGGGCATTACGGGCGTGATCCATCTTGACGCCCATAAAGGCCAGACGATCGGCCACGCCAGCGCGAACGGCCGGAGCGTGCTCGCCGATGCCGGCGGTAAAGACCAGGGTGTCCATGCCGCACATGGAGGTGGCCATCTCGGCGGCCTTAGCGGCAATCTTGTAGACGAACATATCGAAGGCGAGCTGAGCCTCGGGGTCACCAGCAGCGGCGGCGAGCTCCTCAACGTTGCGGCAGTCGTTGGTCTTGCCACCGGTCACAGCCAAAAGGCCAGACTTCTTGTTCATCATCTCGTCGACCTCGTCGAAGGTGTAGCCACCCTCGCGCTGCAGGTAGCACACGGTAAGCCGGGTCGATGGAGCCGCAGCGGGTGCCCATCATGACGCCGTCGAGCGGCGTCAAGCCCATGGTGGTGTCCATGCACTTGCCGTCCTCGATGGCGCACAGGGAAGCGCCGGAGCCGATATGGCACACGACGACCTTGCGGGCCTCGCCGTTGGTCATCTCGGCGACCTTCTTGGAGATGTAGCGATAGCTGGTGCCGTGGGCGCCGTACTTACGGATGTGCAGCTTGTCGCAAACATCCTTGGGAAGGGCGTAGGTCTTGGCGACCTCGGGCATGTTGAAGTGGAAAGCGGTGTCGTAGACCGTGACGTTGGGCAGATCGGGATACTGCTCCAGGCAGTACTCGATAACGTTGGCCTCGGGGTTGTTGTGCAGCGGCGCCAGCGGGGCGACCTCGCGAATCTTGGCGAGGACGTCCTCGTCGACGAGGGAGGAATCACCAAAGTACCAACCGCCCTGAACGATACGGTGGCCGATGCCCTCGATCTTGACGCCGTTGGCCTCAAGGTCCTTCAGGACGACCTCGATGGCGACCTTGTGGTCGGGGAACTCGATGTTCTCGGTCACCTTCTTGGAGCCATTGGCAGCATGGGTGAAGGTACCACCGGTAAAGCAGACGCGCTCGCAGGAGCCCTTTGCGGACACCTTATGGGACTTGGTGTCGATGACCTGATACTTAAGGGCCGAAGATCCCGCGTTGACGACCAGAACGTTCATGTGTCTCCCTACTAACAGGCGGTGTGGCGCCGCCAGGTTACATACGCTTCAATAATAAACCCAAACGCCCTCGCGCTCGGGTTTATTGCGTTGATATATAAGTTATCGGTGCCTAAATACTCATGGCCTTTGACTTGTAAGACGAAATAGCGCGGGGATATACACCAGGAAGAAATCCCGAGCGCAACAAGCAATACGACTCGAATGCCCGCGATGCTGCTCAACGCAGCATTGAACAGATAGAAAAGGATGGCACCCACCGCCACCATCTGGCTTTGGACCGAAATCAGGGAACAGCGCATCGAAGAATCGACAGCATTTTGAAAAATTGAGTATTTAATTGGAGCAAATAACGAGTACGCGACCGTCTGCAGTACATAGAACACGGGCAGCAAATAGACCGGAGTAAAGGGAATCAAAAACAGAGCAGCCAGGGAAAGGCGCACGATGCCGCAAATACGCGCAAAACGGCCCTTGTCGACATGAGCAATCACACTGGGCACAATAAGCCCCATGGAGGCCGAGGCAAGAAGCTGGACCGCAATGATCACACCCGAAGCGACGGCATTCATTCCGCGACCCGCAAGCAACAGTGAGAAAAAGTCTTCCAGGGCGACAAAAGCAAATGCCTGAGAGCAGTCCATGATGAACGCTGAACGAAGAATGCCGTTACGCGCAATAGCGGCACCGATCATCTTCGGGCTAATTCCACGCTTAGGTGTCGCTGTAGTGTCCCCTCTTCGCATCTCAGGAATGCAGACAACGACAACCAACGTCAGCACCATTGCGATGATATCTGCCAAAAGACCAATGAGATACGCGCCAGCGGACGAAATGAAACCGCCCACACAAGCGGAGAGGGCATAAGAGGCATAGAAAACAAATCGCTCAACGACATTAAGCCTTACGAGCTGGTCCAGAGAGACGCTGTCAATGTAAATCGCTTCCATGGACCCGCTCATACATGCAGCGGCAAAACCTTTGAGAGCAAACGCGCCGATTAAAAGCAGAGGAGAACGGACGAGAAGCAGGGCGGCGTAGTATCCAAGCATCCCCACGACGCCAACGAGACCACTTGTCTTTCGTCCAAACCTATCGGCAATATAGCCAGTGGGAACTTCAAGGATGAACTTGCTCACTTGATATGCAATCATCATGCTAGAAATCGCCACCATCGAGAATCCGACGAATTCAAGGTAAACCGTCAGAAAATACAAAATGGTGCTGAAGTTCGACAGAAAAACAAACGTCATATAAAGCAAAACCGTACGGTTTTTCATGCTCCGCCCTCCAAGAGTCAACAATCTAAATCGGAATCTTGGAAAAGCATGAGGGCAAAGCCGTCAGTCATGTGTTACAAGGCGTCAACATTCACTTGACGACACGAGGCCAAATGGCCTCACGAAGCAAGATGACGCAATAGGTGAAGAAATACCGTCTGGTGTCGATCGGTCCAGGCATTTTGTCGATAGCAAAAGTAGATGGGCAAGGCTACGTCATGCGAACCTTCAATAGAGTACTCGCTCACTTCCGACCCATCTGATGCGAGAGAAGAGCCAGAAAAACCCAATATCAATCCCCGGCTTGAAGAAACTCAGCCTGCGCTCTGTTTCCGTATTCGACGTCGCGGAAGCGGAAATTAACCAGCTGAGCTTCGGGGCATTGATTGATCGCATTGAGACAGGGCGACAAATTAATGGGAACAGCTAACCTGCCGCCCAGTAACTCACGAACGGTCATAGCACCCACAGATTGATGACCCGCTGGGCACGAAAGAACCTTGAGCTCCTTTTCACCCAAGTATTTCGAAGAAAGGACACTGTCCCTTGGTTCCTCAAATGAGATGGCCGCATCCGAAATGCCAAGCACAAGTGATTCAAAGCATGTAGCCGTTGGCTGATGCCACACATCAAGGTGAATCTGAGGGTGCGAGCTTTCAAACGAGTCGTACCAGTTTTCGGAAAAAAGACGCCCCCGCCCGTGAAGACAGGGGACGTAAAGACGAAAGTGGCCGTCGGGCGAAACGCCACCGTTCCCCGATTGGGTGTACTTTTTGAGATCGTCGACTTGTGCCAGGATCACGCGTGCACGACGCGCAAATTCTCTGCCCGCCGGAGACAAAACAGCCTCCCCCGCCGATCGATTGAGCAAAACGATCTGATACTCAGACTCCAGTTTCTTAATTGCCGACGAGACAGCCTGTGGGCTCACGTGAACGGCGCGAGCCGCTTTGCGCACGCCGCCGTAGTTCGCTACCGCTTGAAGGTATTCGAGTTGAGAAAACTGCATAGGTTACTCCAAAGGCAGCCAAGGCGACGGGCCGTGCGTCCTCAGATGAGGTTCTCGCCCAGGTTCTTGCCGCCGAGGACGTGCATGTGGAAGTGCATGACGGTCTGACCGGCGTTGACGCCCTTGTTGGAGATGACGCGGAAACCGTCCTCCAGACCCTTGGCCTTGGCGACCTCCTGGATGGCGTGGGCCATGGCGCCCATGGTCTCGGCGGGCACGTTATCGGCGATGTCACTGTAGTGCTTCTTGGGGATCACGAGCGTGTGGACCGGCGCCTGGGGATTGAGGTCGTCGAACGCGATGACCTGGTCATCCTCGTAGACGACGGTCGAGGGGATCTCGTGGTTGGCAATTTTGCAGAAGATGCAATCACACATGGTTGGTTCCTTTCTCACAGACCAAGGTAATTATATTTGGTCGGGATGGTTAGAACGAAAGGTTGTCGTCGGTGTTGGCGGCTTCGCCGTCGGCGAGCACGTCGTTGCCGTCGACGTCCTTCAGGAGCACCGAGACCTTCTGCTCGGCATCGGACAAGCGGGTACGCAGGCTCTTGAGGAGCTCGACGCCGCGGGTATAGCTCTCAAGCGACTCCTCGAGCTCCATATCACCCGACTCCAAGCTGCGGATGATGAGCTCCAACTCCTGTGAAGCCTGCTTGTACGTAAGCTGCTCGACCGGGGTCTTCTCTGCCATATCTGTTTCCTTTCCTAAAGGTTTATCGCTATGAAACGCGGCCTACTCGACCGTATCGACCGTTGCCGCCACGTTGCCGTCTGCCATGCGCACGCGAATGGCGTCACCGGGCTTAAAGGTCTTGGCGCTCGTGGCCACCCCATCATCGCTGTACGCGATGGAATAACCACGGGCAAGCACCTTGAGCGGCGACAGGGCATCGAGCGAGGCTGCCGCACGGCCCAGGTCGGATGCTGGCTTGTTGAGCATCGTGCGCCCCTGATGCTCCAGGCGGGAGCTTGCGAGCGTGAGCGCATGGCGCTTGCCATCGAGTCCTGAGGTGCTTGCGATCAAGCGCTCGGGCAGACGCTCAAAGTTGGAGCGGAATGCCCCAACCGAACGCGTTATGGCGCCGGACAAACGATCGGCCGTCAGGGCAAGCTCAGACTCGCGACGCTCAACCATAAACGTTGGGTCGTTGAGGCACGGGCGGCACGCAGCCGCATCGAGCGCATCGCCCAAGCGAGCCGTATAGGTATCCCAGGCACGGCGACCGCGCTGATCGAGCATCTCCAGGTCGACCTGGGCCGACCCAATCATCGATGCCATCGCAGCACCCAGACGTTGATAGCGCGCCTCGAGCACATCGGCCAACTCCGTCATAGCCGGCGCCACCGATTCGGCCGCCGCCGTAGGCGTGGAGGCGCGACGGTCGCTCACCATGTCGCAAATCGAGGTATCGGGCTCATGGCCAATGCCGGTCACCACGGGCACGGGACAAGCCGCCACCGCGCGGGCAAGCTCCTCGTCATTAAAGGTCATGAGGTCCTCAAAGGAGCCGCCGCCGCGCACCAACAAAATACAGTCGGGCGCCGGCGTAATGGAAGCGGCGCGGCGCAGGCCCTCAATGAGCTCTGTCGGCGCACCCCTCGCCTTGTACCTTGGCACCCACGCAGACGAGCTCGACGAGCGGGTTGCGACGACGCAATGTGCGCTTGACGTCGTCGATTACGGCACCCGAAAGCGAGGTGACGACCGCCACGCGGGAGCAGAACACCGGGATGCGGCGCTTGCGCGCTTCGTCCATCAGACCCTCACGGCGTAGCTTTTCGGCCAGTTGCGCCACTTGTTGACGCAGCAGACCCTCCCCCGCCAGCGAAAACGAGCGAGCGACAAAGCTCATGCGGCCCGTAGCCTTATAGAGATTGAAGCTGCCCTTAAAGCTCACCTGCATACCGTCGCGCAGATCGAACGTGCGCTTGAGATAGGCACCCTTCCAAATGATGCAGTCAACGGCGGCCGAATCGTCCTTGATCTGGAAATAGCAGTGGCCGCTTCGGGCGTTAGGACCACGAAAACCCGTGACCTCGCCCAAGACGCTCAGCTGCGGAATGGCATCGAGCGCACCGGCGGCGATCTCCACCGCCTGGCTCACGCTGAGCTCCTTGCGCTCTTGCTCGTCCGAACCGTCGAACTCGGCGGAAACGGCATTACCAGTTAGGTTCCAGCCTGCCACGCAGCCTCCTTTTCGTTATCGAGCACAGAGGCTCCGGCCCCGTGCGAAATTAAGTCCAACACATAGTACAGCGCCGCGAGGACACGAATCCCCGCGGCGCCTGCCTGTCCCATTTGTTATCGGTTGGAGTTTCTGTTGTAGCGAGCCATAAGGTAGAGCAACTGAATGATCGAAGTGAGCGCTGCAGCCACATAGGTAAGCGCGGCTGCCGTCAGTACCTTCTTGGCGCCGTTGACCTGCTTGGAGCTCATGTCCGACTGCTCGATGTACGCCACAGCACGTCGGCTGGCGTCAATCTCGACAGGCAACGTAACGAGTTGGAACAGCACACTAAACGAGAAGAAGATCAACGCGAGGGTCGTGAGCCCGGCAATGTTCATAAACAGGCCCAAGAGTAACACGATGGTCCAGGTGTTCTGGGTAAAGTTGACGACCGGCACGAGGGCGGTACGCACTTTCATCATGGCATAGCCGCTTTGACGCTGGGCGGCATGGCCCGCCTCGTGGCAGGCGACGGCAACGCTTGCGACCGAACCGCCCGAACGGTTGGCATCCGACAGATACAGGTTGTTGTCCTGCGGGTTGTAATGGTCGGTGAGCTCGCCAGCGACACCCTTGATACCCACGGCGCTACAACCGTTGGCATCGAGCATGCGGCGAGCGACTGTGGCACCCGTATCGCCGTCCGAGCGAACCTTGGACCAGGTTTTGTACGTCGAGTTGATATAGTTCTGTGCGGCAAGGCCAAGCACCGTGCAGACAAGAACAACCAGCAGGTACAGCGGGTCGATGCCAAAGCCGTATCCATAGTAATAAGGCATGCGAATTCCTCCGAGTCGAGTTACACGTTGGAGGCATTTTACCCACTCAACCGGCTAGGCTTCCCTACAGGGCTCGATTTTGCCGTCCTTCACCGTCAACCCCATATTGCCGGAAAGCAGATCGTCCAGGCGCGAGCCCACAAGCTCAAAGCGCCAACCTTCGCGCAGGCGGCTCTGCTCGGGATGCTCAATGTAGTCGGCCAGGTCATCGCGCGAGGCAATGACCGAGGTCGCAACGCCTGAGCGCTCGGCAACCAGGCGGATAAGCGCATACATAAGGTCAGTCACGCTCTCCAGCTCCGGCGAAATCTGACGATGTCCGCGCACCAAGAGCGGCAGGCGATCGTGCGGACAGCTCGCACCGCGCTTGATGGCCATGAGCGCACCGTCCACGTCGCGCTCCCCCAATTGATCGGTACCGCGAATGCTACGGAACTCCTCAACGCGCACGGGATTGCGCTTAACGAGCGCTAGCAGCGTGTCGTCGGACATGACCCACTTGCGTGGGATGTTGCGCCGCTCGGCGCGGTCCTCGCGCCAGGCGGCGAGCTCGCGCGCGATACCCAGCTGATGACGGCTGCACGAATTGATGCGCTTGACCTTGCGGAACGCCTCGTGGCGATCGGCGCGATAGTGCGACTCGTCAGCCAGCGGGCGCAGCTCGTCGAGCACCCAGTCCACACGGCCCAGCTCGCGCAGGCGGCTCATCATCTCGGTATAGGCGACGATCAGGTACTTGACGTCATCGATCGCATACTCAATCTGCTTATCGGTCAGCGGGCGGCGCGACCAGTCGGTCAGTGACTCGGTCTTGGGCAGCGATACGCCGCAGAACGTCTGAACAAGCGCGCCATACGAAATCTGCTGGCGCTCGCCCAAAAAGGCGGCGGCGACCTGCGTATCGAAAATCGGTCGTGGCAGCACGCCCACGGTATGGAGCATGACCTCCATATCCTGCGAGCACGCGTGGAAGACCTTGGTCACGCTCTCGTCGGCCATAAGCTCGGCCAGCGGCGATAGGTCGTCGATTACCAGGGGATCGACCGCGACGCTCTCAGCAGGGGTGGCAATCTGAACCAAACATAGACGCGGATGGAACGTGCGCTCGCGCAAAAACTCGGTATCGACGGCAATCGCGTCGAACTCACGGGCGCGCTGGCAAAAGTCGAGTAGAGCCGGATGTGTGGAAATGTACATATCAACCCATCGAATAAGGTTAGGCCCGAAAAACACGGGTAGGATATCGGCATTGCCTTACAACTATACTCGGTTAGTCACAGAACGGGAACGTAAGTATGCGCTGCCTTATCATCCACAACCCGGCATCGGGCCCCAGCTCAGATGAAATCTTCGCATTCACGCACGCCCTTGCACAGGGCGGCGACGAGGTCGTGATGCGCTTTATCGGCGATGGCATGGAACCCGAGGACGCCGTGGCAGACGTGCGCGAGTTTGACCGCGTGGTCGTTTCGGGCGGCGACGGCACTGTCTCCAACGTGCTCGACCAGATGCGCGGATGCGGTGTCCCCACGCTCGTCTTCCCCTCCGGTACGGCCTGCCTGTTCTTCAACAACATCGGCAATGCCCCCGAGGCGGCGGCGCTCGCCAAGGCCTGCCGTGCCGGTCGCACGGTCAAAGTCGACATGGGCGAGCTCTTTTGGCTCGACGAGAACGGCAACGAAGCGCCACGGCTTCATCATCATCGCCGGCTCGGGCTTCGACGCCGAGATCATGATGAAGGCCGCCCCCACCAAAAACGACATCGGCGAGATCGCTTACTTCCTCTCCGCGCTCGCCACGCCCAATCCCACGGTGGCGCACTTTACGATTGAGCATGACGGCATTGTCGAGGAGCTCGACGGCATCTGCTGCATGGCCGGCAACACCTCGGTCATCCAAAACGACATCAACCTGTTCCCCGACTGCCGTATGAACGATGGCATGGTCGACATTGCGGTCATCGAACCCGTAAAAACTGTGCAGCTTCTACCGACTGTGATCACCGCCGCACTCGACCCCGCCGGCAAGGTACTCGGCCGCCCGCAGTTCAAGATCATCCAGACCAAGGAAGCCAAGATCACCTGCACCCCGTCGCTGGGCATGCAGTTCGATGGCGAGATTATCTCCAGCAATTCGGGCGTCTTTGGAGCCCGCGCGCTTCCGCAATGCCTCGACCTCATCGTCGACGAATTCTCCCCGCTCGGAAAATAGGAGGACCCTATGAACGACAATCCCCTGCTCGGCTTTATCATCATCGTTTTGGCCATGCTCGTCGGCTATGCGATCAACGTGATCCACCGCCGGAAGAAGTAATTCCACATTGGTATGATATTCATCCAATTATCGTCTCCCCTGCTGTTTATGCATTTGCCAAACAGCGGGGATTTTCTTGCGCCCCGTGCAAGGCGCTTTATTCAGGTAATGTAATTGCAGGACGTCTTTATTAAAGTAAAGCTACAAACCGAGTATAATTAACCACTCATCGCATATTTCATTACGCTTATCGAGTAAGTTTCTTTCATAGATGAATATTGTTTCCAGTTCGTTACGCTAATGGGGTGTCTTTATTGGCTGAAGCTCTCTGGCAACGGAGAGCTTTCGCACGCTGGGAGGGAAAATGAGGAAAACTCACCCCGTCAACGCGCTCAAAAAGCTTGGCATAGGCCTCGCCTTTGGAGCTGCAACCATCATGTCCATGCCGACGTCTGCGCTCGCCTGCACGCAGATCTACATGGGCGGCAAGCTCACGGCGGACGGCAACACGTACTACGGCCGCGCCGAGGACTTTGGCAAGCGCTATCTTAAGCACTACGGCATCGAACCTGCCCACGAACCTGGCTTTAAGTACAGCTCGATTGAATCTGCTTTTGAATACACTTCGAACAAGCCTACCTATCGCTACAGCTATGTACGCGACCACCCCTCCAACTGGATGGGTCGCACCGACGCCTACTCCGAGGCCGGCATCAACGAGAAGGGCGTCTCCTGCTCCGCCACGCTAAGCACCTCCTATAACGAGGAGGCCGCTGCAGCAGACCTCATCGATGAGGAAGTGGGTCTGGGCGAGTACAGTTACGGCAGCATCATCCTGGGCGAGAGCGCCACGGCCCGCGAGGGCGTCGAGCTCCTCGGCAGCCTGATCGATGATCAAGGCGTCTGCACCAACGACCAGATCATCATCGCCGACAACAACGAGACCTGGCTGTTCGCCACACTTTCCGCCCATCAGTGGATCGCCATGAAGCTCGCTGACGACGTCGCGTCGCTCAACCCTAATATCGGGAGCCTCAACTACGATGTCGACCTCAATGACACCGAGAATTGCCTCCACTCTGAAAAGATCCAATCCATGCCCGAAGAAAAGGGTTTCGCCAAATACTCCGCTGACGGCAAATTCGATGTCGCCCAAACGTATGGCGAAAGCCTCGCCGATTCCGGCGTAAACCAGTGGTCCCGCTATGTACAAGGCCGCGATTATTTTGGTAGTCAGCTGACCGAAGGCACAGATTACGACATTATCACAGTAAAGGAGAAAGGAAAACCTGACCAAAAAGGGAGCCATGGTCAGCGAAATCCAGCCCCTGTTCTTCAAGCCTGGCAAGTCTGGTTGGAGCACTTTCGAGTTGATTCGCGCCTTCGGCAACCGCGGCGAGAACGTCCCTGGCCTCAACGCGAACACTGATGGTGTTTATTGCATCGGCAGCGAGCGCAACACCGAGATCAACCTCTTCCAGATTCGTCGCGGGTATGACCCCGAAGTCGCTACCATCCAGTGGGAAATGCTCTCCCGCGCCGCGTACTCCGTCGCCATCCCGTTGTACTCCGCTCTGATAACTGAGGTCAGCCCGTACTTCAGCGATCAGACCGTCTCCTTCGATCACTGCAAACAGACTGACGTCGTGTACAACGAGGAGCCCGAGAACTCAATCAACTACGTCCTCATGGACATCAGCTCGCTCTGCTTTGAGAACCCTGACACCCTTGGTATCAGCGTCCGTGCCTACCTCGATGCGCTCCAGAACGAGCTCATCGAGCAGAACAAGGAAGTTGACGCCGCCATGCTAGCCGAGACGACCACCGAGGGCCGCACTGCCCTGGCCAACAAGGCCGGCAAGGCTGCTACCGAGAACACCTACAAGAAGTGCAAGGCCCTGCTCCAGGAGATGCGCGCCTATCAGAAGGCCGAAAACTTCGACCAGCCCTTCACCCCGAGCGACCTGAACACCGAGACCAACGGCCTCAAGGTGTCCATCACCTACGCCAAGGACGCTCTTGCCACCGACCCGGTAACCCCGGATCAGCCTGGTACTCCTGAGCAGCCCGGTACCGAGCAGCCCGCTAAGCCCGAGCAGCCCACCACCAAGCCCGAGAAGCCTGGCAAGTCGGACACCACGACCACGGTAACCACCAACAAGACGAACACCAAGGGCGGCCTGCCCACCACCGGTGATCGTTTTGATGGCCGCATGGTGGCCGCATTCGCCATCGCTGGCGTTGCCGTCATCTCCGCGGGCGGTTACTTCCTCTACCGTCGCAATAAGGAGTAACGTCTTAGCTGAGCGGACAAGGCAGCAATGGCAGCCTCGCCCGCTCAGCCCGCTCTTTTGACCGGCGGGAAACCCGCCTGAAATCTTTTTAAAAAAGATTTCCCCGCACACACTTTGCTGTGCTATAGTGCAGCGCAACAGCAACAAAGGTGCGACCGCGCCACGGCATCATGAAAGGAGCCACCGACATGAAGAACACGATGAAGTCTCTCAACAACTGGTGGTGGCGTGATGCGAATACGATCGGTCGACAGTGAGTCCCTCACGCCTGCTTTTGCGCTCTAGGTGATTGGAAGGCCTCCGGTTTCGACCGGGGGCCTTTTTCTATCTCGAGCCCGATCGCATTCGCATCACGCGCCTCCGTTTTTCTCTTACACTCCCCTTTTTGAAAGGATTTTCACCATGTCTCAGAACACCACCGCCACCGCCCAGCCCCGCACCGTCCAGACCGCCGACCGCGGCAAACTCGATGTCCGTGCCCTCGTCCTGCTCGCCATCCTGCTCGCCGCCGGCTTCATCCTCAACTTCACCGTCGGCAAGGCAGTCTCGAGCATTTCGGGCGGTATGATCAGCCCCGAGTTCATCATCTCGGCCTTCTGCCTCACCATTCTGGTCGTTCGCCCCAACATCGGTCAGGCACTCGTCATTGGCCTCATCTCGGCTGCCGTGATCCAGATCACCACCACTTCGCCGTTCGTCGATTTTGCCGCCGAGGGCATCGCCGCCATGCTCATGGCCGGCATCGTCAACGCCGCCGGCAAGAACGGTCAGGTCAAGCCCGCCATCGCCATTGTTGCAACCTTCCTGACCACCTTTGTCTCCGGCGTCATCTTCATGGTCATCAAGATGGCCATGCTCGGCGTGGTAGGCGAGCTCGCCGCCGCCATGCTGCCCGTCGTTGCCATGACCGCCGTCTTTAACGCCATTCTGGTCGGCGCCCTCTACCTGCCCATCCAGAAGGCTCTTAGACTCAACTAACCCGCTCGGCTTTACGAGCCACCCCATCTTGGCGTTCATTCGTCGCTCGCGTACCCAAGTACGCTTCGCTCCTCTTTCTCGCGCCAACCTGGGGCCCCTCGTAAAGCCGTCTCCGTGCTTCACCACCAAAAACTGTCCCAAACGACTAGCTTTTGGGGACGTTCTTAAACGACTAGTCATTAAAGAACGTCCCCAATGACTATGAAAGGTATCCATGGAAACGATCATCAACGTCGACGATGTCTCGTTCTCCTATGGCACGCAGACCGAGCAGGCGCTCAGCCACATCTCGCTCAGCGTGAACAAGGGAGATTTCATCGGCATCATCGGGCCCTCGGGCGCCGGCAAGTCCACGCTTGCCGCCTGCCTGTCAGGTGCCGTGCCCCACCACTACACCGGCGCGTTCTTTGGGTCCGTCATGGTTGACGGCCATGACACCTGCGAGGTCTCGCTGACCGACGTGTCACAGATCGTCGGCAGCGTGCTGCAGGATATCGACACGCAGATGGTCGCCTCGGTCGTCGAGGACGAGATGCTCTTTGGCCTCGAGAACTTTGGCGTTCCCCACGACCAGATCGAGCAGCGCGTGAGCGAAACGCTCGAGACCGTCGGCATCAGCGACCTGCGCGACCGCGAGATCGCCACCCTCTCGGGCGGACAGAAGCAAAAGGTAGCCATCGCCGCCATCCTCGCCATGCGTCCGCGCGTCTTGGTTCTCGACGAGCCCACCGCGGCACTCGACCCCGCCAGCTCCACATTGGTCTTCGAGACGCTGCGTGAGGCAAACCGCGCACTTGAAATCACCATCGTCGTTGTTGAGCAAAAGGTCGCCCTGCTCTCGGAGTACTGCAACCGCGTGCTCGTGCTCAACCATGGCGAAATCGCGCTGCAGGGCGAGCCACACGAGGTCTTCGCACGCACCGACGAGCTTCGCACCATCGGCGTCGATTGTCCGCGCGTCACGCGCATCTTCAACAGCCTCGAGACCGATGGCTTGGTAAGCGGCACGCCCTGTCTGGATGTCGACGAGGCAGAACGCCTAATCACGGAAATCGTCGACCCCGACCGTGCGACAAGCGACACCCGGGCGCCCGCAGGCTCCCCGCACGCGCCATCGCTGCGCCCGCATGCGAAAGACGCCGAGCCGGTGCTCACCTTTGACCATGTCAATTTTCCTACCCCCATGGAGGCGCCGCCGTTCACGACCTCAACTTGACGCTCTACCCCGGCGAGCTCGTGGGCATTGTCGGCCAAAACGGAGCCGGCAAAACCACGCTCACCAAACTGCTCACGGGTTTGCTCAAGCCCGCATCGGGCAGCGTACGCGTTACGGGCTTGGACACGGCATCGGTTCCCACGAGCCGCATCGCACGCGAAGTGGCAACGCTTTTCCAGAACCCCGACCGCCAAATCTGCAAAGACACCGTGCTCGACGAGGTCGCCTTTGGTCTAGAACTTGCCGGCATCGACCGCGCCGAAGCCCTGCGTCGCGCCCAGCTCGTCATCGACCGCTTTGGCTTGCCGGCCGACGAGGCGCCCTTCTCGCTCTCGCGCGGCCAGCGACAAATGGTGGCGCTTGCCTCCGTCGTAGTGGTTGAGCCCAAGATCGTCGTGCTCGACGAGCCCACGAGCGGCCTTGATTACCGCGAGTGCATGACCGTCATGGAAACGGTGCGTACCATGGCCGAGCGCGGTTGCGCCGTTATCATGGTCTGCCACGATATGGAAGTCGTCTCCGACTTTGCCGAGCGCATTGTGGTAATGGCCGACGGTCGCATCCTCGACCGCGGCCGCACGCACGAGCTATTCTCGAACATCGATCTCATGCGGCGTGCCTACGTGGAGCCTCCTCAGGTTATTGAACTCTCGCGCCGTCTGGCATCTTCCGTCTCGCCCGCTTTTGCGCAGGTGAGCGAGGTCACCGATGTCGTTCGAATTACCAAGGAGATGGTCCACCGTGGTTAACATCATCGACTACATGCCGGGCGATACGCTGCTGCATCGCCTGAATCCGTCGTCAAACTGGGCCTCGCTGCCGCCATCATCGTCGGCATCTTCTTGTCCGACACCTACGTGGCGCTACTGGGCTTTTTGGCACTCACCCTTGCGCTGGCTGCCTATGCCGGCGTCGTCGACCGTCTGTTCTCGCTGCTCAAGTTGCTGATTCCGCTCGCGCTTATCATGCTGGTGCTCCAGCTGGCCTTTATGCGTGATGGCAACGTGGTATGGGGTTTTATCACCGACACGGGCCTCATCACAGGATCGAAGGCCTGCCTGCGCCTGCTGGGTGTGGCGTTACCACTCATCCTCATGCTCATGGTGACCAAGCTCAACGACCTTGCCAACGCCTGCGTCGAGGTGCTGCACGTGCCGTATCGCTATGCTTTCACTTTTACCACGGCGCTGCGCTTCGTGCCGGTGTTTGGTCAAGAGATGAACGCCATCATGGAGGCGCAGACCGCACGCGGCGTCGAGTACGACACCAAGAACCCCATCAAGAAGCTTAAGCTCATGCTGCCACTGTGCGTGCCGCTGCTCATCTCGAGCGTGGGCAAGACCGATGCCACAGCCTTGGCGGCAGAACAGCGCGGCTTCTATCTGCGTACGCGCGCCAGCTCGTACAAGCGCTACCCCATCAAGGGCCTAGAACATCGCCGTGCTCATCGTCAGCATCGCGCTCGTCGCCATCGGCTTCCTGTTCTAGTTCACCACTGACAGCAACCGCCCAACGCAAAAGGCCTCGGCTCGCACCAAACGAGCCGAGGCCTTACTGTTTCACCAGATAAAACCTACCAAAATTAACCTGTCCCTTTTTGACAGGTCGGAAGCTAGAGGCGGTAGGGGGCACCGCTACGGATGATGGATTCGCGCACCAGGACATCCATGGCGTCGAGGGTGATCTCGGGCATCTCTCGGTACTTCTGCAGCACCGAGAGCTCGGTGCAGGCCAGAATGACGCGGTCGCAGCCGCTACGGGCGAACTCCCACATCACGCGGTCGAACTTATCCATATCGGGCTCACGTCCGGCCTTCACATCATCGTAGATAAGCGACATCACATCGTTCTGACGTTTCTCGCTGGGATAGACGACCTCAACACCCGCAGCCTTACATTCGCGGCCGTAGACGCCCGCGCCCACGGTGCCATCGGTGCCCATGATGCCGATCTTATGCACCGGCTCGGCCGGCACACTCAGGTTGGGGTCGAACTCGCACTCCCCCATCACCGCACCCGCAAGGGCATAACGAACCGACTCACGCGGCATGTGGATAATCGGCACCTTCGTAAACGACTGGATCTGGTCGTAGAAGTAGTGCGACGTGTTGCAGGGAATGGCAATGTGCGCACAGCCCAGCGACTCGAGTGCCCGGGCACACTCTTTCATGGTCGCCAGCAGCTTGGCATGCTCGCCGGTCTTAATGGCCAGCGTGCGGTCGGGCATGGTCGACTTGGAGAGCACCACCATGTCGATATGTTCCTGATCGCAGGCAGCAGCCGTATGACGCACCACTTGGTCGTAGTAATACGACGTGGCCTCGGCGCCCATGCCGCCGATAACTCCCAGCTTTTCCATCGCCGCCTCCTTGGTGACGCTTGCGCAATTGCGCGTATCATACCCGCGCCCGCCCGATGCAAACCGGACGGGCGCCGCGCTCATCTACTTGTAATACGTCTTGAACAGCTTAAAGTGGCGCAGCTTGGTGTGCCACATGCGCAGCCAGCGGTTAAAGACAAAGTCGCCCTTCATAAACGAAGGGTCGGCGCCCTTGCCTTCCTTGTCCAGGCGATGCACCTTAGCGCGCAGCTCGGGATCCTTGACGTACTTGTCGACGACGCCCATGGGGACGACCATCCACAGGGCCTCGTCCTGAGCCGTCACAAACTCCGGCTCAAACGGACGGTTGAACACATACTCGTCCACCACATACTTGGCAACGTTAAAGCCGCTGTTGGTAACGTAGTAGTTGCTGCGGCCCTGGCGCGTGTTGAAATCGAAGAACTTAAACGAGCCGTCGCGCTCGTCGTACTTAACGTCAAAGTTGGAATAGCCCACAAAGTGAAGGTCCTCGAGCAGCTTGCGCACGCCGCCCATGAGCTCGTCGTTGGGCTCGGTAATGATACAGGCATGGTTGCCGACACCGTGGGGCTGATGCTCCTCGAGCAGCACATGGCCCAGGCACATCATGCGCACCTTGCCGTTGCGGTCGGAATAGCTGGTGAGCACGCGCATGTACTCGTCGTTGCCGGGCACGCGATCCTGCAAGATCAGATCGTCGGTGTAGCCGCTGGCATACGAATCGCGAATAACCTGTTCCAGCTCGGCGCGGTCGGCAATATCATAGGCCTTCTTCTGGCCCTCGAACTCGTGCTGCCACCACATGATGCCGTCAGAAGGCTTCAGAATCATCGGGTAAGGAAAATCGATCTGGTCGAGCACTTCGGCAGGCGCCTCACCCTGGGCATTGAGCATCGCCTTGGTAAAGGTAAACGTGTGCGGATAGGGCACGCCATGCTTCTCGCACAGCTCGTAGAAGATCTCCTTCTTCTGACACTGTTCAAGCATGCTATAGGGAGCGTAAGGCGCGACGATGTTATCCGCCAACTCATGGGCATCCTTGGCCTGAGCCACGAGGGCAACATAGTTATCGCCACAGCCCACAAGGACAATCGTCTTGTCGGCATGCGCTTGGGCAATGCCGTTGACGGTTTTGAGCATCACGGGCATGGTATCGATATCCACGTTGGGCGTGTAGTCGATAATCTGGCTGCGGTACGCAGGGCCCGTCTGGTACTTGCCAAAGACCAGACTCTTGACCTGGTACTCCTCGTAGAAGGCGCGCGCCACCGAGTAGGCGTTGATGTCGCCACCGAGCAGCACGGGGATGAACTCGCGCTCTGTAAACTGCAATGCCATGGAAACTTCCTATCATGAACTGCCCACACAACGGGCGGTCTTTGCGCAACTGATTTATTCTAGCGTGCCAAGCCGCCGGCGCCCAAAGCTCCACCGTATCTATGGCAATCGACGTAATCGTCCAGCACGAAGGCCAGCACGAAGACGGCGCTCACCGTTGTATGACAATGGGCAATGAACCTACCATTGTTGTAGGATTCAGTGTATTGACATCCTCGAGCGAAAGGCGCGCACGTGCCCCAAGACCATCCGACCGATAATCCCATCCTCAATGCCGCGAAGCACGAGCTGGCGGAACGCGCACAAACGGCAGCTCCCCTACGCACCGCAAACGATGCTTACAACGGGCCTGCCCGTATCGTCTCAATCAACACGTCGGAGCACAAAGGCACGCGTAAGTCACCCGTCGCCGACGGGCACGACACCGTCATCGAGCAGTTTGGCCTCGCCTCCGATGCGCACGCCGGGCATTGGCACCGCCAGGTTTCCTTTTTAGCTGCAGAGTCTATCCAGACGGCGCAGGCGCGCGGGCTCGATGTGCACGAGGGCGACTTTGGCGAGAACTTCACAACCCAGGGCATCAACCTGCTCTCGCTCCCGCTGGGAACGCAGCTCAAGATTGGCAACGATGTCCTGGTCGAAATCAGTCAGATCGGCAAGGTCTGCCACACCCGCTGTGCCATCTATTATCTCGCCGGCGACTGTATCTTTCCCCACGAGGGCGTTTTTGGCGTGGTACTAAAGGGCGGAGAGGTCCATACCGGCGACGATATCCGGGTAGTCAAACTCGGCGACGGCACCTGTTCGTTCACCCCCGCCGAGGCCCTCGAAGAGATTGAGCAGGCTCGCCAGAAGGGCACGCTGTAGTTATGAAACCCCACGTTGAGATAGCTTTTAACGCCCAAAACTCCTCTCAAACAGGGCTCTGTAACGTTAAAGTTGAACTCTATGGTTTCTCAACAATTCATCATAACTGCAGGTCAAAGCCAAAGCCTCAAGTTCAACTTGACCCTTTGGAACCTTTAAGGTTCAAGTTGAGGTCGAAAGCAGTAGTAGAATACCGTTCGAACCATAACCTACGATTGATTGCAGAGGGACTGGATGCAGCATTCGAATCATCGCACCGCAGCGCTCATTGCGTCGAAGCCGGCTCGTATCATCACGAGCGCCGCGCTCGCCGTTGCGCTGACGGCCACGCCGATGCTCTCCCCCGTTGCGGCGTATGCCGCCTCGCAGGCAACGCAGGACCAGCTTTCCGCAGCCCAGCAGAAGATCGAAGCCGCCACGAGCGCCTACAACGACGCCCGCACCAAACTCGATGACCTGCAAAAGCAGATTGACTCCAATGAGGCAAGCATCGAGGAAATCGAGGCCAAGCTTCCCGAGCAGCAGGCCAAGGCAAGCTCCGCCATGCGCGATCTGTACAAGTATCAGAAGGGCACCAATCCCATCGTGAGCTTCCTGGTCAACGCGCAGAGCCTGGGTGAGTTCATCACGACCTGCAAATACACCAACCAGATCACGAGCTCGAGCGTCGACGAGATCGAAGAGCTCAATAACATGCAAACCGAACTCGAGCAGAACAAGGCTGAGCTCCAGCAGGCCAAGTCTCAACTTGAGGCAGAGCAGAAAAACGCCGAGGACGCGCTGGCGCAGGCCCAGCAGCTCCGCAGCGAGGCGCAGGCAAAAAGCCGAGCAGGAAAATGCCGCCGAGCTTGCCAAGCTTGAGGCCGATAAGGCCGCTGCCGCCGAGAAGCTCTCGGGCGAGGGCGTAAGCGGCAGCAATTCCAGCAGCCAGGCCACCAACACCAACACCACCATCGACACCACGGTGAACAGCTCCAATACTGGTAACTCCGATTACGATTCGTTCATTAATGAGTGGACAGGCCGCATCGACAATTATCTCGCCGGCTCCCCCATGGCAGGCCAGGGCTATAACTTTGCCGTCGCCGCTTGGAATACCGGTGTCGACCCCCGTTGGTCCCCCCGCCATCGCCTGCATCGAGAGCACCAAGGGTGCTTATTGCGCCAATTCTTACAACGCCTGGGGCTGGAGTGCACGTGGCGGCGGTTGGCGCAGCTTTGGCAGCTGGAGCGAGGGCATCTCCGCTCACGTTGCCTATCTGGGCGCCAACTACGGCTCCACCCTTACCCCGGCAGCGGCCAAAAAGTACTGCCCGCCCACGTGGCAGGACTGGTACAACAAAGTCGCCGCTCAGATGAACCGCATCTAAGTGCAACTGCAAAGGGCCCCAATGGGGCCCTTTTCTTTTAGGTAGCGGAGGTATCGACGACGCCGGTCGCATTGACAACCGCGACTATGACGATCATGCATAGGAGCAGCACACCCAATACCTTGAGCCAGAGTTTCGCGAGTTTCTTGCCGCGATAGCTGTCGAGCAGTGCGAATCGCCGACGAAGACGGCGCTTATCGAGCAGCGCAAAATGCATAAGCACCATAAGGCCATCGACAAAGAAAAATACTCGATTATGAGAAGCCACGTCGGGTAGCCTTGATTTGCTCCCCGTGGGGTGAAAGACGGCAAAGTGACTTCCGGCAAAGAACACAAGCAGCGAGAAGCAGACGAGCGTATTCCAAATACGCCCCAGAGACCCGGAACGCGAGAGAGCAGACCGCATGCAGCGGAGGCGGCAGGCCTAGGAAGCCCTGTGGGGTTCTGGAGCCCTTGGGGCGTCAACACCGTCTCCGAGGCCGGAGTACGGACAGGCGCAGGCGCAGGAGGCCGCACGGGGCGACTTAGATCGTATGCCGCGCGCGTCGCCCGTCCCAACGCTTCCGCGCTCGCAAAACGCTTGGCCGGGTCGAGCGCCATCGACATGCAGACGGCATCGGCAAGTGGAGTAGGAATGCCGCGCGCCTCGCATTGCTCGCGCATGTCGAGCCCTGGTTTAGGGTCGACTCCCGTCAAGCAGAAGAACAACAGGGCGCCAAGTGCGTAGACGTCGCTTCGTACGCTCGTCTGCCCAAACCCATACTGCTCGGGCGGCGCATAGGGCCGTGTCCCAAACTTGACGGTATCGGCATCGGCGCCATCGCGCCATACGCGCGCGATCCCCAGGTCGATAATCACCAGCGATGAAAACGTCAGGCCGTCATCAGGCGTATAGTTGGCACCTGTCGCGATGATATTCGACGGCTTGAGGTCGCGATGGATCACTGGCGCCGAAGCCTCCCCCGCCATTGCAAAACCGGCATGGAGCTCGCCCACGGCGTCGCAAAGGACAGGATACAATTCACGTGCATAATCGGGGGTGGCTCCCAGACGGTCCACCAGCGCCCCGAGCGTCTCCCCTTCGATGTATTCCATAACCACGTTGAGCTCGTCGCCCACACGACGACAATCGACGATTCTGGGCAGGTGCTCAAAACGCCTGCCTGCCCGCTGAGCGGCAAACAGGCGCTCGTATGCCCCGCCGATTTGAGCCGAAGCATCGATACGTTTACGGACAAAGGGGCCGAGCGAACCACCGCCGGTTCCTTCAAAGTACACGAGCTCGGTTGTTTCAACGGACGAGCGCTTAAGTACACGCTCCACGCGATAGCTGTCGTCGCGATCGAGCGACGCCAGGTGCTCGGCAAGCGCTGCGGTCAGCTCGTCATCGGAATATGTTGGGCTCTGAGTATCCATAGCCTCCATCATAGCGCAGGGCGCAGACACCCCATGGCATCTGCGCCCCGTTCGTTTGCATCGTTGTTCGGCAGCTCCGCCGGCTCAGATATCAGCCGCTAACTCACCGTCTCCTCGCCAAAGCGATACAGCTCCTCGTTGACCTTTTGGAGGCTGCACCCGCGATCGATGCAAAAAATGATAATCGCATCGCGGCGGTCCTTGCAGTTAAGGACGCTTACCCCGGCAGCCGTCAGCGCACGGTTGGTTTCTTTGAGCGTCAGCGCCATCGCAAAGGCAATCTGCAGCACCTTATTGCGGCTCGGATGCCGCGCACCGGTAAAGATCTGATAGCCAAAGGTCTCATTGAGATCAGCCATACGAACCACGCGCGAGCGCTCCAAGCCCTTTTCCTGCAGTAGCTGCTTCAGGTAGTTCGAAAGCGACGGGGCGGCAAAGTCGTGTTCTTTGATATAGCCATCGATGTTTGGCGCGTCGAGAAGCTCATTGAGCAACTCGTCAGTCAGCTTTTTATCGGGCATACGACTTCACCTCCCATACGGCGCAACGGTAGCGACATGCTAGGCCAACACCCAGCTTGCAGTGGCAGACTTATCAAACATGTTGGCAAAATACAGTGCCTTCTTGATATCGCCATCAAAGTAGATATTGCCCGCCACAGAGCCACCAGCGGCAAGGGTACCAGACTGCAGCTCATCGGAGCCCTCGCTGTAGTAACCCTGATTCTGCTGAGCGCCGTTGGCGTCCTCGCCCTTCCAGTCGTAGATGTTGTAATCTGCGCCCTCATCACCATTGTTGACGTACGTGACGTGAATGCCCGTCATGGTCGAACCGTCATAATTTGTGAGGCCGGGCTGGACGGAATCGACAACGACGGAAAGACCGGCAGCCGTGGTCACCGTCGCACCAACCGCCAGGTCAGTCGTAGACTGCTCTTCCTTCTTCGCCTCTTCCTTCTTGTCGCCATCGCCAGCGTCCTCGGTGACGGTCGCCTTATCGCTACCACAACCGGTAAGAAGACCGGCAGTCCCCAAGGCGACGGTGGCGAATGCGCCCAGTGCAGCGCGACGGCTCAGCAGCACTTCGTTTTCAAGCTTTTTCATCATGCATCCTTCCTACGATCCGGCTACCGTGCCGGCACACAGCACATCGTAGGAAGGATTAAACTTGAATTCATTAGCTGAGAGCTAAGGCTGCGGTAAACGGCCAATGCAGTTATCCAAACGCCGAGCAAACGCACTTTGCGCAACCGTCTGCTGGCAGTTCATCAACCCACCGTGACGGATTCCCCGGTAAAGGCACTGACCATCAACAGGACAAAGAACACCAGGTAGCTGACACTCAGCGGGTACGCAATGACCAGGAATACAACCCAGCCGACATTGGTTTTACCGCCGGCACGGCGTCGCTCGCGATTGCGGCAGAGCCAAATCGTCACGCCGATGGCAGTGATAAACAGTACGAGTGCCGCCGCAGCCAGCCCAGCAAGCGCAAACATCACGCCAATGCTCACAGCAATAACCGGAAGCAACAACAAGCCACATCCACACCCACCGGGACTATAAACGGCAGTCTGTCGGCGTCGTTCCATCGTCACTCCAAGCCAAGCAATCGTTTGTAGACATCGAGGCCTTTGAGAAGAATCTCCTCGTCAAAGAGCATGGTATCGGTATGCAGAGCGCTCATCGCATAGGCTGGGCAGTCATCAGCGTCGATCGGGTTTTCTTGTCCTTCTGGCACGCCCGTGCCCAGCAAGAAGAACACGCCCGGCAGATGGCGCTGATAGAAAGCAAAGTCCTCGGCAATTAACAGCGGCTCGTCCACAAGTTGCAGCTCGGGCAAGGCAGGCGCAATGTGGGCAAACAACTCGGGGTCGTTATCGACTGGCGGATAGCCCTCGGCAAAGTCGAGATCGTACGTACAGCCCGTTGCGGTGCACGCCTCGTCGAGCGCACGGCGTACGCCCTCGCGCGCACGGTCGAACATGGCGTCCGTAAACACACGCAAGCTACCGGCAACATGGGCCTCCCCCGCCACCGCATTGCAGACGGTGCCGGCCTGCAGCAGGCCAAACTTACCGATGCAGGGCTCATCGGCACCCAGCTCGTCCATCAGCTCGCGCTCGGCAACCAGGAACTTTGCCGCCGCCAGCGCTGCGTCATGTGATTCCTCGACTGGAACGCCGTAGGTCTTGGCGATATGGATGCTCGTGCCATGGATATGAATGTGCGTCTCGCTCGAGCGCGCCAGCAGCGGACCGGGACAGCTCGCCAGCGTACCGGCAGGAAGATCGGGCCACGTGAAAGCCAAAGATGCGGTCGACCCCGTAGCGCTCGAACACGCCGCTCTCGCATACCGTCTTAGCGCCACCGGTTGTTTCCTCGGCCGGCTGGAACACAAAAGCACGTTGCGCTTAATAACGCCCGGCTGCTCACGAATCGTACGGTCGACAAAGTTGCCGCCGCGAGGGCCATAGCCATGTGCCCGTCGTGGCCGCACGCGTGCATCTTGCCGAGATGCGTCGAGGCAAAAGCGGCGCCCGTCGTCTCCGCAATAGGCAACGCATCCATATCGGCACGAATCGCCGTGGCATGCGAGGCACCCGTGCCAGCGTCGAAGAAAGCGCACACGCAACTAGGGCACGGATGGATCACCTCGCAGGCAAGCGGAGCGAGCACGCCCTCGATATAGGCGATAGTTTGCGGAAGATCGAAGTCGAGCTCCGGAATGCGATGCAGGTCGCGACGATAGCGACGGAGTTCTTGGAGCTCGGTCATGGGGATTCCTTTCATGGGGCAACTCAGTTGTCACCTATTGTGACGCAGGATTGTGGCGCCCTCGTTTCTAGCATGATGCTGCATTTTTTAAACGTTATATACGAATACTCTTGTTTGGTAAAGTGCAACGTGGTAGGGTCTTTACCACTTGATAGAGGTGCGGGCACGAAGAGCCGCGGGCGAGTCGGCAGACTTTGACCCCGCGGGGAGGCGAAACCCGCCGAACTGGGTTTTTCGGGCACGAACAGCCTGGTGGGCCTGCGGGAAACACTCGCAGGACTGTCTGCAGCAATGCGGGAGCGCTATCCGGACATTGGGTCCACGCTATGCGGATTCGATGCGCAGATGGCGCCGTCTGGATAGCGAGGTTTACGGGACATGGCATTGATCCCCAACGAGGCATATGCGGCCAAGCAGCCGTTTGTGGACAAGGAGACACTCGAGCATATCGTCGAGCAGTTCCCCACGCCGTTTCATCTATACGACGAGGCGGGTATCCGCCGCAACATGCAAGAAGTGCGCGACGCCTTTGCGTGGAACCCGGGGTTTAAGGAGTACTTTGCCGTCAAGGCCAACCCCAACCCGGCCCTTATCTCAATTCTCAACGAATACGGCTGCGGCTGCGATTGCTCGAGCTATACCGAGCTCATGATCGCCCGCTCGCTGGGCATCACCGGCCATGACATCATGTTCTCGTCCAACGACACGCCGGCGGCAGACTTTGAGCTTGCCGACAAGCTGGGCGCCATCGTCAACTTCGACGATATCAGCCACATTGAGTTTTACGAGCGCGTCGCGGGACCCATCCCCAAGACGGTGAGCTGCCGTTTTAACCCGGGCGGCCTGTTCCAGCTTTCCAACGGCATTATGGACAACCCGGGCGATTCTCAAGTACGGCATGACCACCGAGCAGCTCTTTGATGCCTTCCGCATGCTCAAGGCCAAAGGGCGCCGAGGACTTTGGCATCCATGCCTTCCTTGCCAGCAACACCGTCACCAACGATTACTACCCCAAGCTCGCGCGAATCCTCTTTGAACTTGCCGTGCGCCTGGAGCGCGAGACCGGTGCACATGTCGCCTTTATCAATCTGTCCGGCGGTGTGGGTATCCCCTACCTGCCCGAGCAGCAGGCCAATGACATCCACGCCATCGGCGAGGGTGTACACGCGGCCTACGACGAGATCCTGGTTCCCGCCGGCATGGGCGATGTGGCGATCTGCACCGAGATGGGCCGCTTTATGATGGGCCCCTACGGGTGCCTGGTCACCAAGGCCATTCACGAAAAGCGGATCTACAAAGACTATATCGGCGTGGACGCAAGTGCCGTCGACCTCATTCGTCCTGCCATGTATGGCGCTTACCACCACGTTACAGTGATGGGCCAGCCGGGTGGCCCCGACAAGTCCGCAGCTCCCGTCACGAACACGTACGATATCACGGGCAACCTGTGCGAAAACAACGACAAGTTCGCCATCGACCGCGAGCTGCCGCATATCGACATGGGTGACCTGCTTGTAATCCACGATACCGGTGCGCATGGCTTTTCCATGGGATACAACTACAACGGACGTCTGCGCTCCGCCGAGGTCCTGCTGCGCCCGATGGCGCGGCCGACCTCATCCGCCGCGCCGAGCGCCCGGGCGATTACTTTTCCACGCTCGACGTGCTGCCGTGCGGCCGAGAGCTGCTGGCCAAGTCGCGCGCCGAAAGCGCCCGCCGTCGCGCCCAAGACGAGCGCCTGGCAGTCGCAGCTCAATGGAACAAACGCATCCAGATCGCGGAGGCGAAGGAGAAGAACATGGACATCCGCAATCTCGAGGGCTCAATCGTCGCCCTGGTTACGCCGTTTAAAAAGGACGGCAGTGTCGACTTTGACGCGCTCGAGCGCCTTATCGATTTCCACTTGCAAAATGGCACCGACGCCATTCTCACCCTGGGCACCACCGGCGAGAGCGCCACGATGACCGATGACGAGGACAACTCCGTCGTCGCCGCCGTGGTCAAGCATGTTGCAGGACGCGTCCCCGTCATCGCCGGCTCAGGCTCCAACTCCACGCAGACCATGCTCACCAAGTCGCTTACTTACCAGGGCTTGGGAGCCGACGGCCTGCTGCTCATTACCCCCTACTACAACAACAAGTCCAACGAAGAGGGTATCTATCAGCACTTTAAGACCGTCGCCGATGCCGTTGACATCCCCTGCATCCTGTACAACATCCCCGGCCGCTGCGGCTGTGGTATCAGCGAGCGCAACGTAGAGCGCCTAGCCGCGCACCCCAACATCATGGGCATCAAGGAGGCCTCGGGCAACGTCGCCTACGCGGCCAAGATCGCCCACCTGCTGTCCGACGATTTCCGCATGTACTCGGGCGAGGATGCACTCACAGTGCCGCTCATGAGCCTGGGCGCTTCGGGCACCATCAGCGTGTGGGCCGACGTGCAGCCGCAGCTTGTACACGACATGTGCCGCGCTTATCTGGACGGCGACGTAGCGCGCGCCCGCGATATCCAGATTGCCGGCCAGCCGCTCATCAACGCCCTCTTTAGTGAGGTCAACCCCATCCCCGTCAAAGAGGCGCTCGCCCAGATGGGTATGATCGAGGCAAACTACCGCATGCCGCTGTGCCCCATGGCAGACGACACGCGAGCCGCACTTACCGATGCTCTGAAGGGAGCTGGTCTACTTGATTAAGACCGTCATTATGGGAACGGGCCGCATGGGCTCGCTCATCCGCACTACCGCCGAAGGCATTGTCGACGCCGCCGGGCAGCCCGTTTTTGATATCGTGGCCCAGATTGGCTTCGATTTGAGCGAGCTCGAGAACGCACCGGCTGCCGACGTCATCATCGACTTCTCGAACGTCGCGACCTTCGACGCCGTCGTCGCCTATGTCGAGCGCACGGGCGCGGCGTTGGTCTCAGGCACCACAGGCTACACCCCCGAGCAGATGGACCGCCTGCGTGAGCTGGGCCAGAACACCCGCGTTATGCACTCGGGCAATTACTCCATCGGTATCGCAGCCCTGCGCCATCTGGTAGCGCAGGCTACACGCGAGCTGCCCGGCTTTGACTGCGAAATCGTCGAGACGCACCACAACCAAAAGGTCGACGCCCCCAGCGGCACTGCCAAGCTACTGCTCGACGCCGTCGTCGAAGCCGAGCCCGAGGCAGGCTACCACCCCGTCTATGGCCGCGAGGGCATGTGCGGAGCACGCGATCCCAAGGAAATCGGTATGCACTCGCTGCGCGGCGGCACCGTCGCCGGCGTGCACGAGGTGAGCTTCTTTGGCCAGGACGAGGAGGTCACGCTCACCCACCGCGCCACGAGCCGTCAGATCTTTGTCAACGGCGCCTTGGCAGCCGCGCAGAAGCTCGTCACCCGCGAACCCGGCTTCTATACGTTCGACAAGGTCATGTTTGCCTAACCAGGTATCAACCGAATCCACCCAAAGGAGAGATAGCAAATGAGCAACGCAGCCGAGATGGATGCACAGGAGATTATCAACTACATCGCCACCGCGCCCAAAAAGACGCCCGTCAAGCTGTACGTGCGCGAGAAGCCGGGCATGAAGGTTGCCTGGGGCAACGCACATGTCTACGGCGGTCGTCGTGGCAAGACCGTCTTTGGCGACTGGGATGAGCTCAAGGCCATCCTCGATGCCAATGCCGACTCCATCGACTACTACGATGTCGAGAATGACTGCCGCAACTCTGCCGTGCCCATGCTCGACCTTAAGGGCATCAACGCCCGCATCGAGCCGGGCGCGATCATCCGTGACCGCGTCGAGATCGGCGATCGCGCCGTCATCATGATGGGTGCCATCATCAACATCGGCTCCGTCATTGGCGAAGGCTCCATGATTGATATGGGCGCCGTGCTGGGCGGCCGCGCCACCGTGGGCAAGAACTGCCACATCGGCGCCGGCACCGTGCTGGCAGGCGTTGTGGAGCCCGCCAGCGCCACGCCCGTCATCATCGAGGACGATGTCATGATCGGCGCCAACGCCGTGGTCCTGGAGGGCGTGCACGTAGGCAAGGGCGCTGTCGTTGCCGCCGGCGCCGTGTGCGTCGAGGATGTCCCCGCCGGCGCCGTCGTGGCCGGTGTCCCCGCCCGCGTCATCAAGATGCGCGACGAGAAGACCGACAGCAAGACCGGCCTGGAAGAGGGCCTGCGCCAGCTGTAGAAGTTACGCGGTTTTGCCAAACCGCGTAACGGCTCGACGCTGCAAACGCCCCTAAGCGGCAATCTGACGTTCAATCGTCGGTCGCGTACCGAAGTACGCTTCCCTCCTCTTTCACGTCACCTTGCTCGCCTAGGGGCGTTTTCGCTGACGTATGCTCAACCTGCGGCGCAATGTCAGCAACCAAGCCGAAAACAAAAAAGGCCGAAGCACCATCGGGGCTTCGGCCTTCATCATCTCAGGGTTCCGTCGTATTCAACCATGGCGGGTCGCTTTGACAGGCGTCCTGCGGCCGTCTTATAGACCTCGGAACGGTCGCGCCGCCCTATTGCCACGATCTCGGCAATCTCAACCGTTCCGTCCTCCCGGATTCGAAAAACCATTCGGAGTCCTGCATTCCGCCATTTAATCTTTTTGCAGCCGGCAAGCTCACCGTGAAGCGGCGTTCCAATTTCATCAGCGCGCGTCTTTAATTTTGCGACGGCAATACGGACGAGCCTGCGCTGGGATCCATCTAGTTTTTGATATTCCTTCTCGACGTCTCGATTCAAAAAGCCGACAACAAAATGCCCGCTCATTCGAAAAGATCCTCGTCGGGAATCGCGTCCGAATCCATCGACTCAAGCTCCGCGAGCTCCTCGGCAGTTAAGGCGTCCTCAAACGGAACAAACTCATGCGGACCATGCTTGACTCGATCCGCAGCGATGCGATTTATCTCAAGTTCATGCAGATACTGCAGCGCGCCGTACATTTCCTCATAGGCAGCATAGTCGATAATCACGGTATCGATATCATTATGATCAGCAATGAACTGAGGCGCGCGTTTTGCGCGTTTACGAATGGCGGATAAGGACTTGCTTGCTTCGGTAGCAGAAACAACCTGGTCTTTTGTAAACACCGGTTTTTCCAGAACGAGTGGGGACATTTTGACCTCCAAAAATAATCTGGATTATATTTCAAAGTATACTTCAAAAAATAATCCAGACTTTTATTCAAAAGTAAAAAGCCTTATCGATTCTCGATGCTGCCGATATTCTTGAGCTCGATGGAGATGAGGCCGTTGGGCTCGTTGACAAACTCGATGTATTCGGAGTTCGAACCCATCTCGGCCGGGAAGCTGATCTCGATACCCGTGTCGGTACGAATCTTATGATTGCGCACCGCCGCGCGTTCGACCTGTTTGCGCTCCACGGGCACACGCTCAGGCACCTTCTCCTCGGTCAGCGCCGCGCGCACGCTCTCCTTGATAACCGGTTCGTCCTCAAAGACCTCATCGACGATATCCCAAGGCGGCAGTTCCTCGTCATCCTCAACCTTCTCGGCAACGGCAGCCTTAACCTTAGCGAGCGCTACGGCCGTGTTGGCACCGTGCTCCTCGGCGACTTCCTCGACCACACGCGTCACGGTGTCGATGACCTCCTTGCCCGACACGCCCGTGTCGCACTGCAGCAGGCCATCAGGGATAAGCATACGGTCCTCGCCGGCAATCTTGCGCTTCTTGTCCACGTAGCCGATCTCCATGGTACTCGCACGCACGATGGCATAGCTCGGCACCTTTTGCGAGGGGTTCGGCAGAATGGCGTAGTGGCGCGCGATGTCGTTGCGCACCTCCCCCTCCTCGCGGCCCACTTCGTGCATAAAGCCTGCTTGGAGCCCAGCAGCATCACGGCGAACCAGCGGGCATCCTCATCGTCGTCAAAATCGGCCACGAGCACGTCGGTGGACTCGGCTTTCTCGGCTTTGGTGAGCTCGGAGGAGATAAACTCCGCAATCTGCTGCGACAGGTCCACGAACTCGCGATCGCCAAAGAAATAGCCCTTGAGCTCGCCGCCGAATGCGGAGTTCTCGGCAAACGTGGCGCGTTTATTGTCGGCCGAGGTGCGTGCGCGGCGCAGATGCGTGGTTACGAAATTGCGCGCGGTACGGCTTTCGATATCCAACTCGCGCTGGCTCATAACGTTGACGGCAGAGTCAAAGTCCAGGATATGCAGAATCGCGTGATTGATTTTCATATACGGCATTCCGTTCTAGATCGATTTCGGCACGAACCAGTATAGCGGTCGATCCCGCCCCAGGCGCATCGAAGATTGGCGCATCGGGGACAGGTTGCTTTGCGCCAATGGCTAGCGCAGGAGCTCGGACTGCCAAGCCTCGAGCTGTTCTGCCAAGCTCTTGCCGGCAGCGGGCACGTCGATCTGGGGTCGTTTGGGCAGCAGTGCGCATTTAAGGATTGCCACGATGGTCTGCGAGACAAAACGTCGCGTATCCTTGTCAAAGCCTTGCGCAGCCTGGAGCATCACGGGCAGGCTCGCGCAGATTCCCAGCGATATCCGCAAACCGCTCAGCACCCGTAGCCTCAAACACAGAGAACAACGCATCTACAAAACGCTCGCGCTCGCTAGGCGACACTGCAAGCAGCATCTCGCGAATGGAGCCATCAACGTATCGAGCACCGGCGGACAGGCGCTCACAGTACACGAAGTCGTGGCCATCAACCACCCAGCTAAAGGGGATTGTGCTGCAGCAGGCTGAACTCGGTGCTTCAACGATGGCATAGTCCTCCTGTGTCTCGAACATCATGCCAAAGATCGACGACCGAGGTAGCGTCTTGTCGATTCGATCGGAAAGATCGGCAAAGGCGTTTCCGTTCAGAAACTCCCTCGACGAAGCCCGGACCATCATGGGAATACGCCCGCTCGATTCGCTCACGGGCGACATCGGAGCACATCGCCGCACCGTACACCGCAAGGTTTCCACCCCTGGAATGACCTCCGCACAAAAGCTGTCCGTCAATCGCATCCGCCGCCTCGTCCACATAACGCACCGCGGATTCCTGGGCCGGCACAGGACACCGGAACGCCATGTTAAAGTCCTCTTCCAGCCCACAATCGTGCTGTCGGTTCCCCGGAAGGAAAGATAACTAAACCCCGCCGGAAACCGGAACGCCATGGCTGCAAACTGCTCTGTCGCCACCACATCGCTCACGGCACGATAGCCGCAAACGTTCACGCCACGGTAGCGAGGGCTTGCTGCCACGGCCTCCAACAAGGCCCTGCCCCCTCTGGGTCCCACAAGTCGTCAATCATGTCCCGGTAGCACTCGGCACGCAGCAGCTCGCGTACGTCTAGGCCCTGCCAGTTCGTCAGCTCCGCCATATCACCCGGCAAACGCAAATAGGACAACCACGCAAAGACCAGGCTATCCACCGCGCAGAACGGCCGCACCTCAAACGAATCAAACGCCGTCTGGGCATAGGTCAAAAAATTAGGCGAATCCGACATGGCCCTCCCATCAACTATGGTGCATTGGGGTCAGGTTACTTTGCACCAAAAAGGCGCCCGGGCCGTGTGGACCCGGACGCCTTCATTGTAGCTTTTCGCTCTAGCGAGCTTGATTTAGCAGGAGAAGTCGACGCTGTCGATGATGTCCTTGAGGGCCTTGGCGGAGGCGGTGAGCTCATGCTGCTCGTCATCGTCCAGCGGCACGGGGACGCGGCAGACAACGCCGTCGCGGCCAACGACGGTCGGCATGGAGATGGCAAGATCGGACAGGCCGTACTCGCCCACCATGAGCGAGGAGACGGGCAGAACGGTCTGCTCATCGCGCATGACGGCGGTGCAGATGCGCTTGACGGCCATGGCGACGCCATAGTAGGTGGCGTGCTTCTTCTCGATGATGGTGTAGGCGGAGTTCTTGACGTCCTCGGCGATGCGCTTCTCAGCAGCCTCATGCTCCAGGTGGCCGTGAAGCTCGCAGAAGGTGTTCAGCGGCACGCCGGCAACCTGAGCGCTGGACCAAGCGACAAACTCGGAGTCGCCGTGCTCACCCATGACGTAGGCTTGAACGTCGCGCGGGTCAACCTCGACGTGAGCGCCAAGCATCTGCTGCAGACGGCCGGTGTCGAGCACGGTGCCGGAGCCGATGACATGGCCCTCGGGCAAGCCGGACATCTTGATGGCGGCATAGGTCAGAACATCGACCGGGTTGGAGACGATGAGCAGAATGCCGTCAAAGCCAGACTTCTTAATCTCGGGGATAATGGACTTAAAGATATTGACGTTCTTGTTGACCAGGTCCAGGCGGGTCTCACCGGGCTTCTGGGCAGCGCCAGCGGTGACGACGATCATGGCGGCATCGGCGACATCGGAATAATCGCCGGCATAGATCTTCATCGGCTCGGCAAACGTCATGCCGTGCGCGATATCCAGGGCCTCACCCTCGGCGCGGTTCTTGTCCACGTCGATGAGGACCATCTCGGAGAACAGACCACTCTGCATCAGCGCGAACGCCGAAGACGAACCGACGAAACCGCAGCCGACAATAGCGACCTTCTTCTCGTTAACCATTAGAAACTCCCATCTCACTCCACAAACAAGCCGCCCGGGAACGACCCGAGCGGCTTGCCGTAATCCCAATACATCCAATCGGGACTTTGATTATGCTCCTATTCGCAGCCAAAAATCGACCGTTTACCGAAATTGTTTGCAGGATTCGTAAAATAACTGCACGAAATCGGTTTCGAGCTATTGACGGGTCGAAATAGCTTTCTAATACAGGCCCGCCTCGCGAATGGCCTCGACAGCCAAAGCGGTCTGATCGGGCGGCAGGACCAGCGCCATGCGCACGTGCCCCTCGCCCGAAGGACCAAAAAAGCTCGCGCCCGGCGTCACCACAACTCCGGCCTTCTCCATGAGCTCCTCGCAAAACGCCATGGAATCGGTGCGACCACCGGGAAGCTTGGCCCACACAAACATAGAGCCATGCGCGTTGGGACGCTCCCAGCCCAGACCCTCAAGACCATCCCACAGGGCATCGCGGCGCTCCTGGTACTTCAGACGCTGCGCCTCGACCTCATCGCGCGGGCCATTAAGGCACGCGATGGCGGCCTTCTGGATCGGGAAGAACATACCGAAGTCGATCTGGCTGCGCAGCTTGGCGAAGGCCGAGACCACATCCTCGCGACCGACCAAAAAGCCGATACGCGCACCGGTGACGTTAAACGACTTGGAGAGCGAGAAGAACTCAACGCCCACCTCGAGCGCGCCGGGATACTGCAAGAAGCTGCCGCCCGGCTCGCCGTCGAACACGATGTCGGAGTATGCGTTGTCGTGAACGATGAGCAGGTCGTGCTCGCGGGCGAAAGTGATGATCTCCTCGTAGATCTCGGGCGTGCCCACCGAGCCGACCGGGTTCGCGGGCAGCGACACGATCATATACTTGGCACGATCGGCCACCTCGGGATCGATACCCGCCACATAGGGCAGGTAATTATGCTCGGCAACCAGCGGATAGTATTCGAGCTTGGCATCGGCGATCTTGGCACCCGCCTCAAAGACCGGGTAGCACGGATCGGGAACCAGAATGGTGTCACCCGGATCGAGCAGGGCCAGGCCCAAATGGCCCACGCCCTCCTGCGTGCCGTTGCACGACTGCACCATAGACGGCGTAATGCCCGAAACGCCAAAGCGACGCTCATAGTAATCGCACACGGCTTGCTTGAGTTCGGGCAGGTCGCGCAGGGCATACTTCCACATCTCGGGATCTTGGGCTGCCTGCGTGAGCGCCTCGACCACGTGGTCGTACGGCTTAAAGTCGGGCGTGCCCACGCTCATGTTGTAAATGGTCTTGCCCTGAGCCTTCAGCGCGAGAAGCTTGTTGTTGAGCGAGGCGAAGACCTCCGCGCCAAAGCGGTCGAGACGCTGCGATGCCTGCATGGTGCCACCTTTCGATATGAAAAACGCGGCGCTCCGACAAGAGCGCCGCGCGATACGGGCCATCAGATTGCAAAAGTGTAACGCTTGCAACCCCCGTATTGGTTCAATTTAGCCAACCTTAGTCAACTGGATTGAGCGCGTCAATCTGCACAAGCCACAGACGCGAGCTAGCGTCACTCGGCATACGCCAATCGCCGCGCGGGCTGAGCGTCACCGAGCCCACCTTGGGACCATCGGGCAGGCAGCTGCGCTTAAACTGCTGGGCAAAGAAGCGACGGTAGAACGTACGTAGCCACGCGTGGACGGTCTTGGCGTCGTAGACGCCCTCGAAGCTCTTGAGCGCCATGCGGTAGATCTTGCCCGGCTCAAAGCCAAAACGCAGCAGGTAGTAGAGGAAGTAGTCGTGCAGCTCGTACGGGCCCACCAAATCCTCGGTCTTCTGCGCAATCTCGCCGTCGCCCGTGGGCGGCAGAAGCTCGGGGGACACCGGCGTATCGAGGATATCGAGCAAGACCTCGGCAATGCGCCCGCCAAAGACATCGGCAGCATAGCGTACCAGATGGCGCACAAGCGTCTTGGGCACGCTCGCGTTGACGGCGTACATGCTCATGTGGTCGCCGTTATAGGTAGCCCAGCCGAGCGCCAGCTCCGACAGGTCGCCCGTGCCAATGACAAAACCGCCAGCCTGGTTGGCCAGATCCATCAGAATCTGCGTACGCTCGCGGGCCTGGCTGTTCTCGTAGGTCACGTCCTGCACGGCCGGATCGTGCTCAATGTCCTTGAAGTGCTGCTCCACGGCCGCGTGAATCGAAACCTCGCGGAAGCTCACGCCCAGGTCGCGGGCAAGCGACTCGGCATTCGACTTGGTACGATGCGTCGTGCCAAAGCCGGGCATGGAAACCGCCGTGATACCCGTGCGCGGCAGCCCCAGCGCATCGAAGGCACGCACGGTCACAAGCAGTGCCAGCGTGGAGTCCAAGCCACCCGAAAGGCCGATGACCGCAGCCTTGGTGCCCGTGTGGGCAAGGCGGGTCTTGAGGCCAGCAGTCTGCAGGTCGAGGATGGTCTCGCAACGCTCGGCCAGGTCGCCATGGTCAGCCGGCACAAAGGGAGCGCGGGGGAAGACACGGTCAATGTCGAGTGCATCGCGCAGGACAGGCTCGTCTGCCAGCACGCCCTCAAACGAAAATTCAACGGTTGTGGCCTCCGGCGCATCGTCCGCGCGCGTCCACGTCGTCGAGCGGCGGCGCTCGGCAACCAGACGGTCGAGGTCAACATTGGCGACGGTCATATCGCAGGAAAGCAGTTTGGTGGCGGCGAGCTTAGAGCCGTTTTCGTAGACGAAGTTCTCGCCCGCAAAGACCATGTCGGTCGTGGACTCGCCCTCGCTCGCGTCTGCATAGGCATAGGCACAGTACAGGCGTGCGCTCTGATTGGAGATAAGGCTGCGGCGATAGTCTGCCTTACCGATGATTTCGTCCGAAGCCGACGGGTTGAGAATCACCGTCGCACCGGCAAGCGCCATCTCGGTCGAAGGCGGCGCCGGCACCCACAGGTCCTCGCAGACCTCAACGCCCAGCACCATATCCTCGGCACCCTCATCACAGCAACGGTAGATAAGCCCCGAACCCAGCGGAACCGGACCCTGACCGGCAAATTCAACCCACACGGGATCCGCAGGCGCCGGAGCAAACCAGCGGCGCTCGTAGAACTCGCCATAGTTGGGCAGATACTTCTTGGCCGTGAGGCCCAAAAGCTCGCCCGCGCAGCACACGGCGGCGCAGTTGTAGATATTCTCGGCAACTGCAACGGGAAGACCGATGGTAAAGACAATCGGCAGCTCACGAGTCTCATCGAGGATATGCACCAAAGCAGCCTCGCAGGCATGCAGTAATGTGCGGTTATGGAACAGATCGGCCGCGGTATAGCCGCACAAGTTAAGCTCGGGCAGCACCAGCGCGCGAACGCCGCGCTCGGCAGCCTCGCGAACAGCCGCCAGTGCAACCTCGGCATTGCCCTCGACATCGGCCACGCGAATCCGCGGCGAAGCCGCCGCCACACGCAAAAAGCCATCGTTCTTATTAGCCGAAACGCAGCATTGCCTTGTTGATCTGGACACTGGAGGCCCCTTCTACCCTGAGATTCAGTCTAACGGACGTTCACATATCTCTAACTAGCCAAAGCAACCTCCCAGTTTACTGAGAGGCCAACCTGTGCTAAGAGCATGTAGTTCAAAAATATCTTTAATTAAAAAAGGAGAAATCGATAATCGACTTCTCCTTTAAGCGAGGCGAGTAAATTCCGAAACTAATGGCAGAATTTATCCATGTAGTCCTCAAAGTCGAACACTTCTACCACGACGCCCTCTTCCTGAAACTCTTTCAGCTGCTCCAAGAGATCTTTGTTAATAACGTCCATGCAGAAACCTCCTCTATCTAATCAATTGTAGTATATCTGCTTTCATGCAATTATCAACCAACTTGTTTAATTGCTCCTCGCTTGCCGATAGTCCCTCTTTTTTCAAAAATGTCGCGCACCTCGTTCTTAGTAATCGGCTTTTCAAACAACGAAAGCAAAGCGAAAGAAAAATCATTAACCGCACACATTCTATGGGTGGCACAACTCAGCAGTACTCTTAACCCCTCTTTTGAGCGTCCGACTTCTTTCACAAACGAACTTTTAACCAATTGAAAACCATTATCGTGCATTACATAATCGGCATCGATATTTGTATTCAGCAATCCATAATGCAACAGTTCTTCTATCGCCCTTGTCAGCTCGAGATCGCCCTGATCAAAGATAAGAGAAATGCTACAATCGGCCTCCAATAAACGGGCCAACTTAAGGTATACCAGCTGGGAAACAGCATAGACATGATGGTATTCAGAATTATAGAAGTAGGCAAATGGCTCAACGAGGCACGACAGAGGTCTTGGAATCCAGCCAGATTCGATCAGCTGGATTTAGACTAGTCAGCCGTCGCTTTACTTTGGTCAAATGTCCCTTATACCTGACAGCGTGAATAGAATCTAGGATCCAGGTCACCTCTGAAATATGAAGCCGCTGGGGCAAGTCAATTGTGTCGCTACCGTTTATGACTTCTTGCATATAAAAATCAATATGATGCTCATCAGATAAGGATTTTGCTTCATTTAAAGTTAAACCAGTGCCTGAAACATAATCCACTTCGAGGCGCAAATCCTCATATTGGGACTTCGGCATTACAGAGACACCATACTTATCGGGATGATTCCAAACATCCGACCCCATAACGAGACCAAAATTCGTAAATCCTCTCGTGGAATATGGAACACCACATACCTGTTTTGAATAATTCAAAACATTCTCTGTATAAGCTAAGGTGTTCAGAGCCTCTTCTTTAGTTTCGGTCGGAAAGCCAATCATAAAGAATAGATGAACAGGAATACCCGCATTGAGACAATCATGGATATTGCGATCAATCCAATCAACTCTCGTGTTCTTCTTCATTAGATCAAGAACTCTTTGGTTGTATGACTCGAGGCCAAACTGAATCTGCCTACATCCACTTTGGTATATCTTGTTGAAAACGTCTGTACTAGGGTTGAGAGAACCTCGTTTCTCCATGCCAGAAAAACGTTTTTCCCGATGCGTTTATTTCATCCGCGAGTTGCTCCATTCTTTTGCCTTCGAATGTTTCATCCAAAAAGAAAAACTCTCGTGCCGTATTTTTCATTTAACCGACACATTATTTCAAATACTCTCGATATAGGCATCTTTCGGTAACAACCACCGGTAGCACGGGAATGGTGCAGAAGGCGCAATGATTAAAAACACTGCCTAGAGGAATAAACCGGCAATATTAACTCAGGCATGAAGTATTTAGAAAGGGCGAAGCCATCGAAATCGGGAACTGTATCGTTGATAAATGTTTGCTCAATCCGATGGTTTTATATATCTTTCCACCTTTAGCATGACAAAGGTTTGGAACACAGTCGAGATTGTCATCACCAGAGTCAAGAGCCTCAAGAAGACGTGCAAGCGGCTCTTCGCCGTCATACATCATTATCGAATCAATGTATTCAAAAAAGGGATGCCATTCTTTCATGCAGTCATCTGCTAAACGAGTAATGTAATTGCCGCCCAATGAGACGTGTTTAACAGATGGACATTCTTCTTTAATCAGTTTCGCTAACGTAACTGCAGAAATCAATTGGAAACAACCGCTCACCGAAATCCCAATAAACTCGATTTTTTCCCTCTGAATACGCTTAAGAAAGGCAATTTCATAGAAGGAAATAAACGGATTATGCAAGGTATCCGCAAGCGATTTCATTATTTCTGGTGTCGAATAATAATCATAGGGCAGATCTATGGAGTTGAACGTGTATTTAACTCCATATGAGACGTGATTTATGATATAGAGTGCATTTCTAAAAATGTTTTCAGCATATTGTCTTTCTTTTAGATTAAAGTATCTCTTCGATCTGAAAATATCTTTTGCCTCGTCAACATTAAGTGCTGACTTTTGTATCAACTCGATTGTTAATTGAACATTCGAACTAAACGAATCCTTTGATTCCCGATACCTTTTACAGCACTCTTCGACATGTCTATAAGATAGGAGGTCATCGTAAAATTCCACGTTTAAGTCAACGATGTCAACTTTATATTGTTCAACCTCTTGAAGATATGACTTCAAAACAGGCAAGGCAAGATACGGCCCCACTGGACTCCATCCTGGGGGAAATACTAAAAGCGTTTTAGGCATATCAACGTCACATCTTTCGCAAATAATTCAATTGAAACACAACTACCATCATAATTGAAAATACACCAAGTCCTGTAACGAGAATTGAGAACATCGCGATGCTCGTGAACAGCGAAACAAGGAGTGTTGAAATAACAACAGCAACCGATTGCAAAGACTCCCTAATTGAAAACAGGCTTATCGATTCAGATTCGTCTCTCGCCAAATCCTGCAGCGATGTTATGAGAAGCACATCTTGAATGGCGTTTCCGGCACCGACGATAAAAAGGAAAATAAATGATATCCCAGACGCATAGCGATAGCCAAACGCCAGATACGCACCGAGCGCAAGATACGTCACAAAACAATATGATTTAACGCAATCGGAACCACTAATTAAACGACCATATATTGTATTTCCGAACAACAGTCCGATTGTAAGACTACTCTGAAGGAATCCGTATTGTATCGATGACGAGTCAAATTGCAATTGCGCAATAGCTGGCAAAAGAGAATTCAGAGAGCCGAATGCCACACCACTAGAAATATCGATTAATAGGAAACCAATTGCCAAGTGCTTCGCGCTAAGATCACTAAATGCAGTCCTGTTTTTTTCATTTTTGCTTATCCCTCTTTATCATTAACCTCGATAACCGACGGAACATCTCGCAGCAACCAGAACGACGCGGCAAAAGAAAGCGCGTCTAATGCAAGAACAGCCTCCGCCCCAAATTGAGCGACAACAAAACCGCCGGCAACTGGCCCCAGAACCATCATCAAATTCTGCAGAAACCCAAACGAATTATTAATTACGTCGCGATTGATACTATTCGTATTGGCTCTTAACAACGAGTAAAAGCAGGGCATTTCAACCGTTCGGCAAAGCGATACCGCGCACGTAATAGCAAACATACTCCATTTACTATCAACAAAAATATAGCAAACGAATAATCCCTGCGCGAATTAAGTCTGCCAATCTCATGGCCTGCAGTGTCCCGATACCCATCTTCTGAGGCAGCTGCGCGAGCGCAACTGAAAACAGAGAGGGGGCAAATCTGCAGCAGACCATCAAAGCAGTTGCAGAAACATCGTGAGTTACCTCGTAAATCAGCATTGGCAAAGCAATATTCGCACACCAATTGCCTATTTCGCTTATCCCTCTAGCAATATATAGGACCCGAACCGGACGGCTAGCTCTCAATACCGTGAACATCACGATTAACCTCGTATTTCAGGCCTCGCTCATCCCTTAATAGGAATCCATAATCAACCAAGTACCGCCTCAACACGGCATAATCAGGATAGAGCTGTGACAGCACACGATTAACCTGAAGCTCCGTATAACTTGTATTTAATTCAAAGAAAGAGACGGCCCATAGCAGCATGATTCTTTTATAGCTTTCCTTTTTTGGAATTGAAACCAGCTCGCCATTCTTGAGAAATCGTTTTTTAAAGTCTATTAGCTCATCCATTCACATCCTCCATTTCATACGCATCTAATACTAAAAATGCATACGCTTTAGGTCATCGCATTCGGCTTCTATATTCGAACTAAACTCGAACTAATCTAAATGATTTGCTCAAACACTCTTCAGAAGCTCGTTTTTCACTCTGAGTAAAACGCCCTTCCCAGTCAGTCCACGAACAGGAAGGCAACTCACAGCGAGCGGAGTCGAAGCCCTCTGCCGTCGGTCGTTCAAAATGCACGACAACCTTTTCGATATCCCCATCTGCAATCAGGTCAGAATGAACGACCTCGGTACCGTCTTCGAATGTCATATACGGGTACATCACGTAAACCACCTCGCAATCGTAAATCCAGTTTAGCATCAAGCTATTGCACCAAAGACAGCAAGCCCCTTGATGAGTTGATGGTATCTGTTAAATGTCACGTACGATTCACATCTGGTGGGTACCCTGATGGCTACACGAAACGAAGCAGATTTACACCGGGAGGACCCCGTATGACAACCAAGTACACCGACGCGCCGCGCACGCGCGTCATGACGCCAGCATCGCTCAACAACGGCGTGCACGAGAACCATTCCATCGGACAGACCATGGCCATCGCGCCCAAAAAGGGCCTGTTTGACGACATTTCCATTCCCCAGATCATCGCCGGCGCCGCAGCTGCCGCCACGAGCGTCGCACTTGCCTCCAAGATTGGTATCGCTGGTTCAGTAATTGGCGCCGCCGTGAGCTCGGTCATCACCGTTGTGTCATCGCAGGTCTACCGCCACTTTATCTCTGCCAGCGCCGAAGCCATCAAAGGTACGCACGCCGCCGTCGACTACCCCGCCGGCGCCTACGAGCCCGTTGAGTTTAATGCCGAGGAGCACCTGGGCGGCGCCGCGACTACGCAGGAGATGCGCCAGATTGCGGGGCGCGCGACCACGGCGCGCGTTGCTCCCGACAGCCTGCGCGCCAAGGCGGCGGCAGAGCGCAGTCAGACGCAAAAGAAGGTCATCGTCTTCTCGATCGCCATCGCCATCGTCGCGGTCATCGCCTGCGCCGGCGCCATCCTTATCACCACCGCCGGTGAGGGTCTGGGCGAGCGCCCCGAGCCAATCCTTTCGTCGCGCACGACGGAAAGCGATGCAAATGGCAACACCCAGTCGCAAGACCAGCAGGCACAGACGGACGGCACGCAAGACAGTTCCACCTCTACCGATTCGTCCTCGAATACCCAAAACCAATCGCAGGGCGCCGATTCTTCTGTGAACAACAGCGGCGCGCAATCCGGCACGACCGACTCAAGCCAAACGACTGACGGTTCGCAGCCGAACACGGGAGGCCAGACGAGCGACACCACGTCGGGAACGGGCACAGCAGACAGCAACAACAGCAATTCGAGTGGCACCACATCGGGCACGGCATCTGACAGTTCAAGCCAAGGCACGACATCGGACAACTAGGCGCTGCATCCCCAGATAGGCAACCTGTACAACGGGCGCGAATCGATAGCGGTTCGCGCCCGTTTGCCTTGGGCGACGAGATGGCAAGCCCCGCGCGATGGTAAGATGCTTTGGTGTGTAAAGAGGAGATTTGCCATGAGCAAGACAATAGTTACGCCCACGCTTTCGCTGGGCAACCACATCTATCTGTATCGCCTGCTGCGCGATGCGATTGGATGCGGCAAGCAAACGTTTATGACGCAGGTCGAGGAGGCACTCGCCGCTGGTGACATGGCCGCTTATGACCTGGGCTTCGAGTCCACGCGCGAGCTGCTCGAGGAGCTCGACGACTGCATTAAGCTGACCGTCTTTAAGGGCGGTCGCCTGTATGCCACGGTCATCGCCAACGAGGCCTGGGATGCCGCCCTTGCCAAGGGCGAGGACAAGCCCAAGGCTGCCAAGGGAGCCAAGCAGTCCTACAAAAAGAAAAAACGCGGCGAGAAGGACCTCAAGGCCGTGCGCCCCAAGCACGTTAAGCGTCCCGAGCCTGAAGCCATGGTTGAAGCCGTGCCAGAATCCGAGCCCGAGGCAGAGATTGAAGTCGCTATTGAGGTAACGGCAGAAGCCGAAACCGAAATCACCGCCACGACTGATCCCGAAGTCATATCCGAGCAGGAAGCCACTGCGGAGCTCAACGAAGCTCCCAAGTCGACAACCGAAAAAACCGCCGACCAACCCGAGACGCCTTCGTTCCAAAACAGTGATGTCTTTAGCGACGAGGCCGAGGACGATCAGCTCGCCGATCAAGACGCTACCGAGTCGACGCCGAAGCCCGAGACGCCGCAGCCCGCCATTTCGCTCACGGTCGTCTATGACCCGAGAACGCCAACGCCGGCATCACCACTATGGCATCCACGCCCATCGAAGCAAAGTCGAGCGTCGAGAATGAGAGCGCGATGCAGGTTGAGTTTGAAACTGCAGCTGTAGACGCGCCCGTCACCGTGAAGCCCGCAGATTCCGCAGTTAAGCCGGAACCGGTGCCTGAGCCCGCACCCGTCATCGAATCCGTGCCCACCTCTACTTGCGACCAAGTTCCCGCACCGGCACCGGCTTCGGTACCCGCAGCGGCCCCAACCCCCGCACCCGCAGCGCCCGCCATCCCTGAGGACTTCCCCGTCGATTTCGCAACCGAGGTCTTCTGCCCCGGCCCGCTTCTGCACCAGTTGTCGACCTATCTCCCCTACGGCGCCGACACGCTCGGCATTGTCGGCGAGTACTACTGGATCGCCCGCGAGCGCGGTACCATCGAGGCCGCGCGAAACCGCGCAAACTTCCCCCTGTGCTACACGCAGGCCGGCGAGCGCCGCGAGGTTACCGTGCGCATCCGCCGCAACACCACCGGCGGTCTCGGAGCCGCCTGGGCCATCGACAAGGTCGAAGCCCCGGTCGAGTAAAAAACGGCCTCGGATAGCCAATTTGACCATCCGAGGCCGTTTGAATTCAGGCCTTTTAGTTGTCATCGGTGCATATAGACACCAGAGAAGCAAGCTCATCCTCAAGTTGCGGAGCAAAGTATCTAAAAGAAACCTGCGCTCCAGTCGGTATCGACTCAATCATATTCGCAGCATTATCTGAAACTCGGTACGATGCAGTTTCACCTGTCTTCAAATCCTCTATTGAGCAGACAGCGTCTTCAGCATCAATCGACCTAAGCACGCCTTTTCCTTGTAACATCACATCGGCATGCCCGCCAGCTATTTCTAATGAACCTGAGTCTGTCGCAGTCACTTCTCCGGAACCTCCGCGCGATATCTCTTCCTTTGTTGAACAGCCCACCAATGAAGCCATCAGCACCAAAGACAGGGCTAGACGAATCGCCCTACTTCGAAAAAGTCGTTCCATAAGTCCACGCATAATAGCTCTGATCATACTTCAGGAAGGATAAAGATGAATTCCAGCCGTCCGCTATGCCAATCATCTGCCTTGTCTCTCCAGTTTTCTTACCAGTAAGTGTGGCGTAAGCCTCCGCTGTTACAGAATGGGCTGATCCGTTGTACAAACTCGCATGTAAAACATTCGGTCTATTAGAGTTAATCTCATTTTGAATGCTCGCGATAGCCGGAGAGGAGACAGTGCGGGCGATAAGAGTACTTCCTCTGCTTGCGCAGTAATTTGTAAACCCCGTTGCACAGGTTGATATCGGCGTTCCACCCAAAACAACGCCGGGAACAGTCTGTTCTTCATCGGAAAGAGCATGGGTATTGGTGTAACTCCATATCTGCATATATTGCGAAGGGTCGCTATATAAATTGGCAATGCCATACAGTTCCGCAACGTTCGAAAAAGCTGTCACCATACAAGCATAGTGGGCGGTAAGCCTCTTAATCTCGCTTTCATCATATGACATAAACTGAGAAATGGAACGAAATCCAGATACTGTGTAATCCTGCATTTGAGTTGCGTAAATTACAACATCGTTCCAGCTTGAAGGTTTATTCGATAAAACGACAGGCCGTCCTTCTATGGAAACAGCCGGGATTGTTCTTCCGCAATTTGTTGTTATTGAACCGTCCAAAGATTGCACGCCGAATTCGAATGGATTGATCATTACGACTGGGTTATTGAAAGAATAAGACTCGACACCAAGATCTCCTCCCCGATCCATAGGGCTGACTAAGCCGTCTCCAAAACGATATCCCGTAAGTATTTCATCATCTGAAGCATCTAAAACCAAATAGCCCGCGGCTCTATTGGATGTCACAACCGGAACAATGTAACCAAGCGGGGACCCATCAACATCTACAAAAGGAATAGGGTCAGAAGGCGTATACGAATAGCCGAGGAGTCCCTTTATATATTTATCGGCAAGCTCTTGCGCAATTTCAGAAGTAAATTGTATCTGCTCACCATCAATATTGCCCGTCGAAGCAAAAACCTCTTTCGGACGTGCGGCTAAGGCGACAATTGAAGACGCGACAAGTTGCAGAAAACGACGACGCGAAAGCATATGTTCTTCTTTCTAGAGAAGCGACTTATAAGGTACTCCTATTCTATAATCTTTTTGTAACGTTACAGCACTGGTTATATTTCAATTCGATTTGCTTATGTCCTTGCAACCCAATGCGTCTTTACGTTTTAAACGGAATTAGAAAATCGCTCATAGCAAAAACGGGCTTTAATCCCAAAGAGATAACTTTGATTATGAATCAAACCAGCAGCCAGGGCATAGCTGCAGTGCAATTGCTACAAGAAAGGCCGCCCTTGGTGGCGGCCTTTCTACTTGCTACTAGTCGCGCGTCAGCTTGCGGTGAATACGATGCGGCTGGGCTGCGTCCTCGCCCAGGCGCTCGATGCGGTTGGCCTGGTAGGCCTCAAAGTTGCCCTCGAACCAATACCAGTTGCCCGGATTCTCGTCGGTGCCCTCCCACGCCAGAATGTGCGTGGCGACGCGATCCAGGAACATACGGTCGTGGCTAATAACCACCGAGCAGCCCGGGAACTCGAGCAGCGCCGCCTCGAGCGAAGACAGCGTCTCAACGTCCAGGTCGTTGGTAGGCTCGTCGAGGAGCAGCAGGTTGCCGCCCTGCTTGAGCGTAAGCGCCAAGTTCAGACGGTTGCGCTCGCCACCGGAGAGTACGCCAGCGCGCTTCTGCTGGTCCTGGCCCTTAAAACCAAAGCTCGCCACATAAGCGCGGCTCGGAACCTCGGTCTCGCCGACCATCATGTGATCCAGACCGTCCGAGACGACCTCCCACAGGTTCTTATCGGGGTCGATGCCGGAACGGTTCTGATCGACATAAGAGATCTTGACGGTCTCGCCCACTTCGAGCTCGCCCGAAGTCAGCGACTCCAGGCCCACGATGGTCTTGAAGAGCGTAGTCTTGCCCACACCGTTGGGGCCGATGACGCCCACAATGCCGTTGCGCGGCAGGGTAAACGAAAGGTCGTCGATGAGCACACGGCCATCGAACTCCTTGTGCAGGTGATGGGCCTCGAGCACCTTGTTGCCCAGACGCGGGCCCACGGGGATGCGGATGTCGGTCCAGTCGAGCTTCTGGCTTGCGCGGGCCTCGGCCTCCATCTCCTCGTAGCGAGCCAGACGGGCCTTGTTCTTGGCTTGGCGAGCCTTGGGTGAACTGCGTACCCACTCGAGCTCGGCCTCCATGCGCTTGGCGAGCTTGGCGTCGCGGTTGCCCTGCGCCTCGATACGCGCGGCCTTGGTCTCCAGATACGTGGAGTAGTTGCCCTTGTAGGGATAAAGGTGGCCGCGGTCGACCTCGCAAATCCACTCGGCAACGTTATCCAGAAAATAGCGATCGTGTGTGACGGCAAGCACCGCGCCCTGGTAGTTATGCAGGAAGTGCTCGAGCCACAGGATCGACTCGGCGTCCAGGTGGTTCGTGGGCTCGTCAAGCAGCAGCAGGTCGGGAGCCTCGAGCAGCAGCCTGCACAGGGCCACGCGACGGCGCTCGCCGCCGGAAAGCACGTTAACCGGCATGTCGGAATCGGGCAGCTGCAGTGCGTCCATGGCCTGGCCGAGCTTGGAATCGATATCCCAGCCGTCGGCGGCGTCGATCTCGTCCTGGAGCTTTCCCATCTCAGCCATGAGGGCGTCCATGTCGCAGTCCGGGTCGCACATCTCCTCGCCGATCTTGTTAAAGCGATCGACCTTGGCGATCATGTCGCCAAACGCCATGCGCACGTTCTCGATGACGGTCTTGTCGTCGTCGAGCGGCGGCTCCTGCTGCAGGATGCCCACGGTGTAGCCGGGAGTGAGCCTGGCATCGCCGTTGGAGACCTCCTCGATGCCGGCCATAATCTTGAGTAGGGTCGACTTGCCCATACCGTTGGGGCCCACGACGCCGATCTTGGCGCCAGGGTAGAAGCTCAGGGTCACGTCGTCAAGGATCACCTTTTCGCCATGGGCCTTGCGAGCCTGATACATCTGGTAGATAAACTCTGCCATTTGCCTGTTTATCCTTTCTACCTGCTGTTTCCCTATTCTTGTTTCGCTTTAGTGGAAACGAAATGAAAAACCAGCTCTGAAACGTAACGAAAAAGGGGGCATGGTTGCCCACACCCCTAATACTACCTGGGAAAAGTCCCCGGAACATACTATGAACTGCGTACGCTAGTTTTCCGCAACCTTAGCGAACGGCTCGCTGCGATTTACGCCACAAAAGATACGAGTAGACATAGGCAGCTCCGCCCGAACCAAACGCCAGAACCGCAATCACCGCGGCGACGACTTCACTCGAAAGTACGCTACCCGCAACGCCCATCACAATCAAACCAACACCCAGCACCATAAAGCAGGCACCGCCAAAACGCTGCGTACGGCGCCAGTTCTCGGGGTCGGCAAGCGCCCAAGGCGTCTTGATACCGAGCGTATAGTTCTGCTTCACACGCGGCAAGTAGTTGCCTACGCCGATTAACAGCAAACCGATAGCACCGGAAGTCAGCACGTTGACCGTTCCAACCGCGGGCACAACGCCCCACACCGTAAGCTCTCCCAGCCAGCTTATAGCACACATGAATACCGTGAAAGCAATTACGAAACCCTGGTAGAACTTGCCCGAGGTCCGATACGCCTCGCCCTTGGGGTCAATGCGTGGCACCACGTAGAACATCGCGAGCAACACCAGCGGCAACGCGCCGAGCGCCGATGCCATCCAGCTGGGACCCCAACCGTTAACGGCGCCGCTCGCCCCCCAGTGCGTGGGAATCTGCGCCGGAAGGCTCGGCATCACCATAAGGTGCGCTGCGACGTTGGCGACGCACAGAGCGACCAGCACAATCCACACGCGTGGCGATACCCCCGTGGCGTGAATGCCCTTGTTTTCGTTATTCATCCTTATCTCCTTCGGTGTCTGTAAAGCCCATAAACCAGCCGATCAAGTCCTGCATGACGGTGGTGTTTAAGCTGTATACGATGTTTTGACCATGGCGTTCGTCGGTCACCAACCCGGCGTTTTTGAGCGTCGCCAAGTGATGGCTCAGCGACGGCTTACTGATATCGAAATGCTCGGCAAGCTCCCCCGCCGTGCAATTGCCCTCGCGCAGCAACTCCAAAATGCGCCGTCGCGTTGGATCGGCAAGCGCCTTAAAACCCTCTCCCGGCATAAGACCTCCTTTCATCATCTCTCATGACGTGCACACTATACTCAATATTTAGATGTTTGTCTAACTATCTAACCGCATTGCTTCAAACCACATCAAAGCAAACGCCATCGCAACCTATGGGCGATTACCTATAATGGCGATAGCTAAACACGACCTGCTTCCCCATCGGAGGATATTTATGACCGAAACCGCTGCCGCAGCCGCCATCGAGACACGCGACACCAAGCTCGAGATCATCATGGGCCGCGAGGCACTCGATAAGCTCGCCGATGCTACGGTGCTGGTGCTCGGCTGCGGAGGCGTGGGCTCCAACTGCTGCGAGGCACTCGCCCGCGGCGGCATCGGACATTTCGTCATTCTGGATAAGGACGTCATCGCGCCCAGCAATATCAATCGCCAGGCCATCGCCTTTCACAGCACCATCGGAAAGCGCAAGGTTGACGTGATGGAAGCCATGATCCACGACATCAATCCCGCCGCTGCCGTCATCAAGCGAACTGAATACTTGCTGAGCGACAACATCGATGATTTCTTCGCGAGCGTTTTGGAGCAGACGGACGGCAAGCTCGACTACGTCGTCGACGCCATCGACACCATCTCGGCCAAGCTCACCATTGCCAAATATGCTCAGGACCACGACATTCGTTTGGTTAGCTCCATGGGCGGGGCCAACAAGCTCCATCCCGAGTGCCTCCGCTTTGCCGACATCTTCGATACAGTGCGTGACCCCATGAGCCGCATTATGCGCAAAGAATGCAAGAAACGCGGAATCAAGAGCCTGCATGTACTGTTTAGCTGTGAGGAATCGGTTAAGACACAGCCCCGCGACCCTTCCAATATCCACGAGCGTACCGAGCTGGGAACCGCCAGCTTTATGCCGCCCATCATGGGTCAGATGATTGCCGGCGAGGTTATCCGCCAGATCAGTGGGCGCGGCACCGAGCGCGTGCGCGCCGATGGCCAGCGCCTGGACTAGCAGGATGCCCTGCGATGGAACCGCGATTCTTTGACACGCATTGTCACCTTGATTTGATGCTCAGCCCCGATGCTACGGCCAATGAGTCGGCGGCATTGGGTCTGGGGCTCTTTGACTGTGGCATCGACCCATGCGACTTCGAGGCAGCAAAAAAGCGGGCCAGCCGTTACCCAAACATTATCGCGGGCGTCGGCCTCCATCCCTGGTGGCTCGCCGACGGCCGCTGCGGTCCTGCCGAAGTCAATCTGCTTTGCGAAGTTGCTGCCCAAGGGCGCTACATCGGCGAGGTGGGACTCGACTTTTCCACTCGTTTTGTTGGAAGCGAGCCGCTGCAAATACAGGCACTTGACCGGCTCTGCGATACGCTCGTGCAGCATCCTCTTACCGGACGCGTGATATCAATTCATGCCGTTCGTTCGGCAGGAGCCGTACTGGACGTCCTCGAATCGCATGGACTACTCATCCCAAACCCCGACTCCCCGTTATCATCTTCCACTGGTTTAGCGGTACTTCGGACGAACTCGTCCGCGCGCGCGATGCAGGCTGCTATTTTTCCGTCAACGAACGCATGCTCGCGACCAAGCGCGGTCGCGAATACGCACGACAGATCCCACTCGACCGCCTACTGCTCGAGACCGATTCACCAGCCGAACCAAACACAGAAACAAGCGCACAGTCGCTCATCAGATCGCTCGCATGGACCTCAGAACGCATCGCCTCACTCAAAAACTGTGGCGCAAAGCACATCGAGTCGGCAGTTTTGGCAAATTCACGCTCTGTTTTTAGCCTTCGCTGACCCCTGTGGTCAAAAAATGTCAAATATGAGTACTGTTACCGAAATGGATACATTACTTTGAGCTTTCCGACCACCAGAATGATCTACGATTGTCCATTAACTAACACTTTTTACAGTCATTCCTCCTACATTTTCGCAAGTTTAAACCCCTCCAAACGCTTAAATCACGTCTGAAGGGGTCAATTATGCTGCGACTAAATTAGTCACAGTACTCATATTTGGCATTTTTTGACCACCGAGTCACAGGGAGGCACTAATGCAGCTCCCTGGAGCCCGCTCGGCTATTCGGAAATCGGCGCCCCGTGGCCCCAAGAGCCTTCCATGCCGCATACGGTCGAGGCAAACCTGGCCGCGAAGTCAAGCGCCCGCTCAATAGCCTCAGAACCATCCTCACCGCGCTTGGCGGAATCGAGATAGCACATCAAAAACGAGGTGAGGAACGAGTCGCCCGCCCCCATGGTGTCCTTCATGTCCGTTACCGGTTTAGCCAGCTGGCGGTAATAACGCTCGCCGTCGTAAGCAATGCAGCCCTCGGCGCCCGCCGTAGCCGACACAAAACGCGGACCCAGGCCCTTCACCCATGCCAGACGCTCGCGAATCTCGTCCTCACTCGCGGCATCCGCCGCACTAAAGAAAGCGAAATCGACGTAGGGCGCAATCTGCTCGTAGTACTCGTCGGTGGAGTCGTCCGAAAAGTCAAAAGAGACCGTGACGCCCGCAGCCTTCAGCTTGGGCAGCTCGCGCTCGGTAAAGCAATAGTTGCCCGAATGAACCACATCGAACTGCTTCATGTACGAAAGGTCAAAGCGATCGAGGACATAACGCGCATCGCCACGGATACCGCCCCTCGTTGGAGCCGAGGAAGACACGGTCACCGTCAACGACGGTCACGCGAGCCGCTCCGTTCTCGCCAATCATCTGCTCGCACTTGTCAAGCTCGATACCCTCATCCTCGAGGCTTGCAATGACATGCTCGGCAGCGGCATCATTGCCAAAAATGCCCATGTATGCGGAGCGTGCGGCACCGCATTTCTTGGCATAAACGGCGAAGTTCACCGCATTGCCGCCGGGATACATGGTGTGGATATGCTCGTAGCGATCGACGACGTTGTCGCCAAATCCGAGCGCGTTAACGTTAAATGCCATGGCCTTTGCTCCTTCTAGTACTCGACAACACCCATATAGCGACGGAAATCGGGATCGTGATCAAACACCTTGCCGCGTGCGGCACGCAGCTCGCAGTTCATGGCGTAGAACAGCACCGGGTCCAGATAGGCACGGACGCTCGCCGGCACGGCTTCCATACCGTACTCCTTGGCATCGAGCACCATCAGCGTATCGGTATGCGTCTTAAGGAACGCCAGGGCGCGCTCGTCCATAGCACGGCACTCGCTGGAGCCCATCTGCAGGAAGTAAAAACGCCATCCTGAGTAGCCTCGAAGGGGCCGTGGAAGTACTCGGCAGAGTGGATGTAGCTGCAGTGCTGCCACTGCATCTCCATAAGAGAGCAGATAGCGAAACCGTAGGTCTGGCTAAAGTTGGGACCGCTGCCCAGAATATAGAAGAACTCGTGCTCCTGGCAAAGCTTGGCAAAGCGATCGCCCAGCTCGGCATTTACCTTCTCGCGTGCCGGGGGAAGAATCTTATCCATCTCGGCGATACCGGCATACATATCGGCAAGATCGGCGTAACCCTCCTGCTGATCGAGCAGCTCTGCCGCAAGCGACAGCGAAATGCCAGCGGGGACCTCGGCCTGCGGCACGCCCTCGCCCCACGGGTAGACCCACGTGGTCCATTTACCGGTGTCGATCTTAGATCCAGCGTTGTCGGTCTGGGCGATCACCGTAGCGCCGGCAGCAAAGGGCAATCTCGCAGCCCTCGACGACCTCAGGGGGTGTTGCCACTGTGGCTACAAGCGATGACCAGGGACTTCTCGCCCAGACGACGCGGACGCATGATATCGAACTCGCGAGCCGTATAGATATACGAAGTGAAGGTGGTTGCCTCGCGCTGCAGAAGCTCATGGGCCGGGATCAAATCGATCATGGAGCCACCGCAAGCAATCCAGTAGACGCTGTCGAACTTGCCCTTCTCGGCAATTGCCTCTTTGATCAGATCGTGTGCGTTCATATCCAGTTCCTTTCTTGTTTGGCCGCAATCAATGACGTTGGCTGCGTGGCCGATAGTTGTTTTAGTCAATCAGATATTTCTCGAATGCGGCCATGTTCTTGGCATCTGCCGCCGCCGGGTCATCGTAGTAACGACCGTCCGTAATTTCCTGGCCCAGCATGCCGTCGAAACCATGGACGTTGAGTGTGGCAACGAAGGCGTCCATATCGTGCTTGCCATCGCCCCACACCAGATGGCCATACGGGTCACCGTCGATAAAGTGCATCTCGTGAATTGCCCCATCACCAAAGGTGGCAAACCAGTCCTCGAGCGTCTCGCCAGCAACGCCCATCGCGGTTGTATCAACCATGGGCTGTAAATACGGGCTCGCGACCTCGTCAATCATGCGCTTCGCATCGGAAACCGTCGTCACAAGGTTGCTCTCCTCGGGACGCAGGCTTTCCATCGTAAGCACCAGACCGTGCTCGCCGGCATACTCCGCCAGAATGGACAAGTGCTCGCGGCTGCGCTTCCAGGCTTCCTCGCGGTCCTCGTCCCAGTCGCCCCAGCCCGAGTTGACGGACATACGGTCGCACCCAAGTACCTCGGCAAGCTCAATGCCGTGCTTAAAGTACGCCAGGCTGCGCTGTTCATGTAGCGGCTTGCGTGCGCAGTACTGCCAAGGATAGACAACATTCTCGGGGCACAGAGTACGATACCTAAGCCCACGGTCTGCAGCCTTTTTCGCCAGGACCTCAGCCTCAAAGTAGCCCGTATGGTCGAGCGTCACATGCGGCTCTGCGCACCACAGCTCAATGGACTCAAAGCCCAAACGCTGCTGCACATCAAGGAAGTAATCGAGCGACCACATGATGTAGTGGATATTCATGCCCGCAATCTGTTCGCGGCGCAGCGTCGGCTTGGATTCAGACATCTTATGCCTCCTTATTTCGATCGAACACGATTTGTCCGTCCGACATCGTCATATCAACCGCAAGATCGCGTGCGTCGCGATAATCGAGGTCAAACACATCCCGATCGAGCACGCAGATATCGGCAAGCTTGCCGACCTCGAGCGTACCCAGCTCATCTTCGCGCATCAGATCGTACGCGCCCCCGGCAGTCCAAGCGCGCAAGAGCTCGACAAGCGTCAGCGTGTTGACCTCATTCACGGGCAGTCCGTCGGCGAAGAATCCGCCGCACGCGCTGTAGATTGACTCGCCCAGGCTCGGAATCAACAGCGGCAAATCCGTTCCATAGCACACCGTGCATCCGGAATCTTCCATGCCGCGGCGATTCCAGCTGTGCAAAAGTCGCGTCTCGCCAATTTGTCGACGCATCATCGACAGGCAATCCTCGCGCCGGTCCAGCGTCAGAATCTGCGGATAGACCTCGCAAATTCCACCTAACTTGCCAAACTCGACAAGATCGGTCGGGTCAGAGTTCTCGAGATCGGTAATCGCATGGCGGCGAAGCATCCGTCCATGCTCGTCTCGAGGCAGCGAGGCATAGAGCGCCACGGTGCGACGAACGGCGCCATCACCCTGGCAATGCAAGGAATATCGGAAGCCGTCAGCATCAATTGCACGCAGCTCGCTTTCAATCAGATCCCACTCTGGCTCCTCGACGACCGTCTTGCCGGCAGCGCCCGCATCGGCCGTATCCTCATAGGGGTCAATCATCTCGGCAAGCCCCGCCCATACGCCGCGATCGGTCATACGGTTGAAGCCAGAAAAACGAACGAACGGTCCCCGGAAGCGCTCTCGTGCCTCGCGAGCATATGCCAGATTTGCACCAGCGCCCACCGGCTGCGACATCATAGAGACGCGAACCGTCAGCTCGCCAGATTCCTCACGGCGAGCCATTTCGTCGGCAAAGCCGTAGTAGTCATCAAACGCCATCTCCTTGATGGCGGTAACGCCGCGCTCGTTAAGCATGCTCATGTAGTCCGAATACCCCGCGCGCACCTCGGGCAACGCGAGGAAATCGCTCATCATGCGCCAGATCTTCTCGGCATAGCACGCCTGCGGTGTAAAACCGTATCGCGCACTGGCGGCAGCATTGAGAACGCAGGTCTCCGCGCCCGGTGTAAAGCAGACGACAGGGATATCACCAAAAAACTCGTCAAACACAGCTGCCGTATTTGCGTTCTCGGCATCCGATGCCAACGTTTCGGATAGGTTGTGGCCAAAAGCCGCCGCGCAATCCGGATGATCTTCTTTCCATGCACGCAAGAGCGACACGGCCTCTTTGGCATCATCGATGCCGGACAGATCAGACCCCAACGTCCGCAGCGCCCAGCCTGTATAGAAGGTATGTACATCGATCAGACCAGGCATGACGGTGCGGTCGCCCAGATCAACTACCTCGTCCGCCTGGGTCAAATACGAAGCCACCTCACACTTGGTGCCAACCGCCTCAATTCGATTGCCACGGACCGCTACGAAACCTTCAAACGGCAGGTCCCCCGTACCGGTAAAGACGCTCTTAGACGTCAGGACCGTTAAACGATCAGACATCACAACCACCTACACCGGAAGCATGCCAGAGATTGCCGTTACGATCAGGCCAAAGACGACCATAAAAATGAAGAACTTCCAAATGGTCTTCCACCATTGACCAAACGAGATCTTTGCCACGGCAAGACCGGCGACCGTCATGCCCGCTACGGGGCTGATGGTGTTGATGGTCTGGTTGGCAAACTGGAGCGCGGTGACGGCCGCCTCGGGATTGAGGCCCATGAGCTCGGTCAGGGGGCCCATAACGGGCATGGTGAGCGCCGCCAGGCCAGAACTCGAGGGAACCAGCAAAGAGAGCAGGCCAAGGACGATATACATAAACGTGGTGTAGACGGCGGCGGGTGCACCGGCGAGCGCGGTAGCGAGCGCCTGGAGGATGGTGTCGATGATCATGCCGCCCTCGGCGATGACCAGAATACCGCGAGCGATACCGATAACGATGGCAGCGTACGCAAAGTCGGCGAGACCCTTAACGAACTCCTCTGCGATCGTCTGCTGGTCAAGACCGCCCAGGATACCGGCAAGCAAGCCCATGCCAAGGAACACGGCGGAAATCTCATTCATGTACCAGCCCTGGGTAACAAGGCCCCAGACGATAATGCCCATACCGCAAGCAAAATCGATAAGCACGAGCTTCTGACGGATAGTGAACTCTTCCTCGATGGAGGCATCGGTCACGGAAAACTCAATACGCTTGAGCTTATCGTCCTCGTACACAATGGACGACTCGGGGTTTTTCTTGACGCGCATGGCGTAGCGCATGGCCCATGCGATACCGACGGCAGTGAAGATGACCCAAGAAACGGCGCGCAGCCACAGTTGCGGATTACCCTCGATGCCAATGATGCCTTGGGCGATCAAAACATTAAACGGGTCGATGGTCGAAGCACAATATCCCAGGTTAGGACCAAGGAAGCAGATGATAAATGCCGTCATCGAGTCATAACCGATACCCATCATGATGGGAATGAAGATGGCATAGAACGGCAGGGCTTCCTCAGACATACCAAACGTAGTGCCGCAAATGGACAGCAATGTCATCGTGATGGGGATGATGAGGATGTCCTTGTTCTTAAGCTTTTTAATCACACGGCTCATGCCGGCATTCAAAGCGTTGGTCTTGGTGATGATTGCGAACGATCCGCCAATCAATAAGACGAACGCAACGACGTCGGCAGCCTCTTGGATACCCTTTGGTGGGCGCTTGCAGAACCGCGAAGATATCCTGGCCCAGATTGATGGTCTCGCCGGTCTCGGAATCGGTGTAGTTCTTATCGACCTGTTCATAGGTTCCAGCAACGGCGACTTCACGCTCGCCCGCCGCTGTTGAAATCGTCTTGCGCTGATACTGACCAGAGGAACGATCAAGTCAGGACCGCAAAGACAACGATCAGCAAGAACATGATCGTATAGACATGCGGTAATTTGAACTTAAAACGTCTGTTTGTCTTCTTCGCCTTCGTATCTGACATAGATACCTCCAAAGAACTCGAGACTGCATCGCATCTCGCTTCAACGTTTGCACAATGCAAACGTTCTATGACGTCCCATAGATTACCGGCAGCTTTTTCCTTCATCAAGATAATTTCAAACTGATTGCCGCAACGCGGTTGAACGGTTGCGTTTTGCGCCGTGAACGGTATGGAAACGCCCGGTGAGATGATCTACCGGGCGCTTCCATTCGCAATGTCCTAGATGTCAAAAACGTAGCGAGACCCAACGATCCGCTGACGACCGATGATAAACGGTCGCCGCCGCTCATCGAAAAAGAAGGCTTCCATATAAAACAAGGGTTCGCCAACGGGAACTGCCAACAGTCGAGCGACCTCGGGCGACGCGCACGCGATCTCGAGCGTGCACGGGTCGGTAAACGCGGGCGTGCGGCCCGTCCGGTTGCGCACGAACTCAAAAATGGATTGGTTAGATAGAGGTGCCGTTGATAGATAGGCGTTGTCCTCGTAAACGTATATGTTGTTCTCGAGCATGACAGGGACGCCATCGGCAGTACGCACACGCTCAACGCAAATCAAATCAGTTCCAACGGGAACACCAAAGAACTGCGCTTCGGTAGAATCTGCCGGCAGTATCTTTCTCGAAATGACGCACGCCTCCGGCTCCATTCCGTTAACGCGGCATGCGTCCGAAAAACTCTGGACGTCATCCTTCTGGCGAATCTTGCGCTTGAGCTTGGGGGCATTGACAAACGTGCCTTTCCCCTGCCGCTTCGTTAGATAGCCCTGCTGGACGAGCTCCTCAATAGCGCGCGCGTCGCACGGTAACGCGGCCAACTTTATAGTTCTCAGCCAATTCGAATTCGTTGGGTATCCGCGCGCCCGCCTTGTAGGCACCGGAATTGATTTCGTTTTTAATGATATCGATAACCTGTTGGTACAGCGGTATCGCTGCTTTACCGTCAGTTAGTCCTTCAGTCGGTGGCATATACCCTCTCCCAGCCCAATTAAGTCAAAAGCGGGCTTAAGGGCATTCAACAAGCCCTTAAGCCCGCATTAGCATAAAGTATGCTTGCTGTCGCACCAAAATGTCGGGTATTTACTCATCTGACCCGAAAAACGCGCAACTACCGCGCTCCTAAGAAAGCGTGAGCAGCTCCGGCAGCTGGTCGATAATCTTGTCCGCGGCATCCTGGCTAAAGCCAAAGCGCTCCTCGCGCTTGGCAATAACTGTCAGGCCGGCTCGCTTGCCGGCAGTGATGCCAGGCACCGAATCCTCAACGCAGCAGCAGCGATTCGCGGGCAGCCCCAGCAGGTCCAGCGCATGCAGGTAGATGTCGGGCTCGGGCTTGCTCTCCTTAAACTGCTCGCCGCTCACCACATACTCAAAGGCATCCGACAGCCCGCACGCATTGAGCACTTCCTCGATGCTATCCATGGGAGACGAGCTGGCAAGCGCCACGCGAACGCCACGGCGCGGCAGCTCTCGAATCGTATCCACGGCGCCTGGGTTAATCAAAGCCTGATAGTCGCGCGGACGCTTATGCGCCCACTCGTCCCAACGGATCAACGCTTCCTCGCCAGTTAAATGCCCCTTCCCGGCGCGCTCAAACCAATCGACCAGCATACGCAGGAAGAACTGATGCGAGGTACCAACCTGCCCGTTCAACTCCTCTTGAGTCAGGTTAAGTCCAAGCTCCTTGGCAAACGCGGCAGTCTCGCCCAGGTAGTAATACTCGGTATCGACAATGACGCCGTCCATGTCAAAGATAACGGCGTCGAACGGAAATGCGGACACGGCACCCTCCCTAACAAAAGGGCGCCCGCAAGCGGACGCCCGAGCCATGCACTATCGGCGATTCTAGCCCAGCAGCTTATTCAGCGCCACCGCAATACCGTCTTCGTTGTTATTGGCGGTCACCATCTGGGCCACAGCCTTAACCTCATCGACGGCGTTGCCCATGGCAACACCGGTGCCGGCCCACTCAATCATAGACTTGTCGTTCTGGCCGTCGCCAAACGATACGACCTCGCTGGCATCGATGCCGAGCTTGGGCAGGGCACCCTCGAGCGCGCGGGCCTTGTCAATACCGGGCGCCGTGTACTCAAAGTACCAGTCGGCCGTAAACATACCCGAAAGCGTCTGGGTAAAGGGCGCGTACATCTCCTCGTAATGCGCTTGCAGATAGGCCGGGTCGCCCGCCGTCAGCAGCTTGTCCACGGGATAAGCATCAGCGACCTCATGCAGGCTCTCCACCTCGCGAATCTTAAGATCGCACGCGTCGCGCTCATACTTGACGATGTTTTTCTGCGAGCCATCCGGCAGCGTAATCATGCAATGGTACGAGTCCTCGACGTGCAAATCGCGACCGAGCGAAATCATAGGGATCACGTCAAAATTACGCAGGTGATCAATCAGGCGATGCAATTCGTCGGCAGGCATAGCCTGATCGAACAGCACCTCGTCGGTCTGGGCATCGACGACGTGTGCGCCGTTAAAGGCCACCAGCAGACCGTCATGGTTTTGAAGGTCGAGCTCCTGCGCCAAGGCGTGCAGCCCCCATGCGGGACGGCCCGAAGCCAAAATGAGCTTAATGCCCGACTCCTGCGCCGCGAGCAGCTTTTCGCGCGTGCGCGGGCTGATGACCTTTTGGTCGTTGGTGAGCGTACCGTCGATATCCATCGCGATGGCTTTGATTGCCATATATGCCTCCCTGTCATTGAACAACCTTGTCTGAGCCATCATACAGAACACCCATCGCGACTCCGTTTACAACGGGCAAAAATCATATTGTCCCGAACATGAACGGCATGTGGTCGTGAAGCTTTATCGCTCAGGTCAAATACGTCTGCTAGCGACGCTCATCCGTCGGTGCGCCGTCGACGATCGCGATGCCCGCCGAGGCACCCAACGCGCTGGCGCCGGCCTCGATGAATGCGCAAGCCTCTTCGTAATTATGGATACCGCCCGCCGCCTTGATTGCCACGGCATCGCCGAGCACCTCGTGCATCAGCCGCACGTCCTCGAGCTTAGCACCGCCAAAGCTTCTGCCAGTCGATGTCTTAAGGAATCCCGGCTTAGCCTCCAGCGCGATCTCGCATACACGGCGCTTGGCGGCGTCGTCGCCGTCCAGTTTGCACATCTCGACGATCACCTTGTCAGTGATGCCATGCGCGCGACAAAAATCAGCAATGGTAGTCATCGCGCTCGATGGCATCAAAATCGCGGTTCTCGACCGACTCCTGATTCAAAACGTAGTCAATCTCGGTAAAGCCACACGCAGCGTATTCCTCAAACCTCGCAAGCTTCTCCTCAAGCGTCATAGTGCCCTGGGGAAAGTCGATGGCGCCGGCAAGGATGATGTCAGAGCCCTCGAGCATGGCGCGGCCCGTCTCGTACTCCTGAAGGTTCGCAAATACGCAGCGAAAGTTGTACTTTAACGCCTTCTCGACATACTGCTCAAACGTGTCCTCGGGGGCATCGATATAGTCGATGTATTTATTGATGGGTTTGGCAAGCGTCATACTGGGCCTCCTTGTTCGGGGCTGACAACCGATTCGTGGTTTCACGCGAAAAACCACGTTCAATGTACGCCCGACATGCAAGGACAGCGTCCGCATTCCGACAAGTGGTATGAAATTAGCCGTAAACGTATATTTACGGACAGCGAATGGCACCGCACGCGGATGCCGACAGCAAGACATCCCCCCCCTCAATACACCCTCATGCCCATTTAAATAGCAAGGGGCCCGTATCTGTTGGGATACGGGCCCCTTTCGGCCATGACCCATCTCAGCAACAAAGGCTACTTGCGGTGAGCGCGGTAGAACTCGATCGCACCATCTTATCCGAGCCGGGGCACGTTCGCATAGCGTGGCGCGTGACGGTTGCAAAACCACTCCATTTGAAACAAAGGAAAAAAAGTACTTGCAAAGACGCGTTCCGACATATAAGTTGATAAAAGACCGCCGTTGCGGTTTTAAGTAGATCGAGCATATGAAGTTTGAGTTTTAGCGTGTAAGAGAAGGAAGATCGGCAAAGTACAACCCCAAACGCAATGACAACTTAATGAGGTAACTGCCACATGTGAGGCACCCAGGGCATTGCTGTCTCGATTTTTGAGCACGATGCCTTCCGCCTTGCATGGGCCGTTCCATCCGCCCCTGCAGCAACTGCCTCACGGGCTCATTGAAAACCGCATAGCACCCCAACGTCAGCACATCACCCACGGCAAGCACATCACTCGACAACCAACACATCAACAAACAGCACGAACATCAACCGATTGGAGAAGCTATGACAAACCACCACGCTGAAGACGGCGATAAGAAAAGCATTCTGGATGCCCGCATTGAGCGAGCATATGCAAACGAATATGACGCCGCCTTTGCCGCCGCGACCATCAAGAACTACGCGTCGCTACCGCTCGCGACGATCTTGGCCGACCACCCTCAACTGCTGAAGCGCTGCACAAAGATCATGGGCGACCCCGACATTCGCAAGCTGACAGACCCCTATGCCCCAAAACGCGACAACGATTCGTGCGTTCTTACCGTAGGCTGCCTAGCCCATATGCTTACGGCGCTCGACACGAAACTCAAGCTCGAATGGGAACCCGACGAGCGTCATGAACTCGAAAGCAAGCGGAACACCCTGCGCACCGCACTGTTCCTTCCGTTGGACGGCCTCAAGCGCTGCAACGTCGAGCTCAATACACAGGCGCGGCAAAAGCCCGGGACCACGGAGCAGAAAACTCCAAGACCCCATGCGGCCATCGTCGACCGCAACCGATATAACCGCATGACCGCGCACTTTTCTGCCGAGGGAGCAGCCATAAGGACGCTGATCGACCTGCTGTGCCTCCTGAGCATCAACGAGCTATTTGAGGGCTATCTCGCCCTTGTTCCCGCGACGGCACCCAAGTCGGTAGCAAAGATCATCGAGACCTGCAGACGCCAGTTTGAGCGCCATCGCAATGGCAGCGAGATGAACGCCAGCATCGCGCAGTACTACGCGGCTCATTACAAAAATGACGGATGTGCCCCTGTCGAGCATCAGCTGCGGCTCGCCTACACCACGCCCGCCGCAACGCTCTATCGCTTTGGAGGCCCTTGGCGCTTGCGAGCCGCACGAACAGGCAGCCTGCCCCACACCCGAGCTCGATCTCAGGCTCGGACGAACCCTGTAGCCCGCCAGCCCCTCCGCGGGCAACAATCCTATTCCACAACACAACCAACAGAAAGGAGTCCTCATGGACACCAATCATTCCCCATCATCAGCCCCCTCACCATGCGTGAATCCGCCCGAGGCATCACGCTCACCAGCATTTACGATGAGATGCTCGCCCGTCGCGAGCTCTCCGTCATGGGAACCATCGAAACCCCGATGGCCCCGACCTATGCCAGCAGATCCGCCTGCTCGATGCCACCGACCCCAGCCGCCCCATCACCATATTTGTCGCCAGCGCCGGCGGAAGCGTGCGATCGGGCCTTGCGATCTATGACGCCATGCGCCTCGCATCGTGCCCCATCCGCACCGTCTGCCTGGAATTCGCCGCGTCCATGGGCGCCGTGATCTTTATGGGCGGCGACGATCGCCGTATGGCGCCCCATGCAGAGCTCATGATTCACGACCCGCTGATCCCCCAGGGGGCAGGCGGCTCGGCACTTGCGCTGCAGGAAACCAGCCGGCGTCTCATGCAGACCCGCAAGACCCTCACGCAAATCCTCTCGGACCGCAGCGGCCTCACGCCCAAGCGCATCCAGTCCCTCACTGCAAAAGACACCTACCTTTCGGCCGAGCGCGCCGTCGAGCTCGGCTTTGCCCACGAAATCCTCTCGACCACCAAGGAAGTCGCCCATGTCTAACCTCGCCAGCCGCCTCGCCGCATCTAAGTCCGCATCGTCCACCATCCTCGCCAAGGATCGAACGCTTTCCTGCGACACCCGCCAAACGGGACTCAACAACAACGCACTTGTGATCGGCCCCTCGGGAGCCGGCAAGACCCGAAACGTCCTCAAGCCCAACCTGCTGCAAATGAACGCAAGCTACATCGTGCTCGACACCAAAGGCACGCTCTGTCGCGAAGTGGGACCCGTGCTGGCAGCCCACGGTTACCGCGTGCAATGTCTCAACTTCGCCGACCTCAACACCGTCCGGCCCTTGCGCCCGGCATCGAGCGCTGCGGCTACAACCCCCTGAGGCACATTCGCCGCAAGGCGGACGGCAGGCCCAACCAGCAGGACATCCTCTCGGTGGCAAAGGCCATCTGCCCCATCGAGGACAACAACCAGCCTTTTTGGGATCATGCGGCGGCAAACCTGCTGTCGTGTCTTATCGCCTACGTCACCGAACAGCTGCCCGCCGACGAGCAGACGATCAGCTCGGTCATCAAGTTGATCGAGCACCTGCAGGACGGTGCCACGGGTCGATTGTTTGACGACCTGATCACGACCGATCCCCAAAGCTATGCCCTCTCGCTATGGCGGCGCTACGCCATTACGCAAAATGCCGAGCGCATGCACGCGAGCATCGTCGGCATCCTTGCCGAAAAGGTCATGTGTCTGGGATTCGACGGTGCGGCACAGCTCTATCGTGAGTGCCATCAGGTGGGATGTGCTCGTACAGGGCGATGAGCTCGCCGAGCGCGAACGGGGTCAGAGCCACGCCGAAGATGGAGGTGGTCGGACGGTTGCCGGTGAACACGCGGGCCGGGACGATCTCTTCCGGGGTGCCCTCAGCGCGCACTTCGTCGGCAGTCTTGCCGAAGGCCAGGGCCTTGGTCTGGGCGAAGTAGTTGCCCAGGAACAGCTCGTGCACGTCCTGGTCGCCGTCCTTGGTCGGGTTCGGGGTGTTCACGAACGCGATGAAGTCGGCCGGGATGAGCTGGGTGCCCTGGTGGATCAGCTGGTAGAAGGCGTGCTGGCCGTTGGTGCCCGGCTCGCCCCAGAAGATCTCGCCGGTCTCGGAGGTGACCGGGGTGCCGTCCCAACGCACGGACTTGCCGTTGGACTCCATGGTCAGCTGCTGCAGGTAGGCCGGGAAGCGGTGCAGGTACTGGTCGTACGGCAGCACGGCGTGGGAGGCGACCTTGAAGAAGTTGCGGTACCACACGTTCAGCATGCCGAGCAGCACGACGACGTTCTTCTCGAACGGGGTGTTGGCGAAGTATTCGTCGATCTCGTGGAAGCCGTGCAGGAACTCCTCGAAGCGGGCCGGGCCGAAGACCACGGCGAGGGAGGTGCCGACGGCGGAATCGACGGAGTAACGGCCGCCGACCCAGTTCCAGAAGCCGAACGCGTTGTTCGGGTCGATGCCGAACTCGGCGACCTTCTCCAGGTTGGTGGAGACGGCGACGAAGTGCTTCTTGATGGCTTCGGCGTTCTTGGCGTCGGAACCGTCGATGGCGCCCTTGGCCTTGAGCTCTTCGAGCAGCCAGGTGCGGGCCTCACGGGCGTTGGTCAGGGTTTCCAGGGTGGTGAAGGTCTTGGAAACGATGATGAACAGGGTGGTCTCCGGATCGAGGCCCTTGGTCTTCTCGGCCAGGTCGTTCGGGTCGATGTTGGAGATGTAGCGGGCGGAGATGCCGGCGTCGGCGTACGGCTTCAGAGCCTCGTACACCATGACGGGACCCAGGTCGGAACCACCGATGCCGATGTTGACCACGGTCTCGATCTTCTTGCCGGTCACGCCGGTCCACTCGCCGGAGCGGACCTTGTCGGCGAACGCGTAGATGCGGTCGAGCACCTCACGCACGTCCTTGACGGTGTCCTGGCCGTCGACGATGTACTTGCCCTCGTCCTCGACCGTGCCAAAAAGGGACAGGTTTTTGACGATGTCCGGATGAGCGGGTATTATCGAACAGGTATTCGATAAGAACATGTGTTTGATGAAAGGACACGGATGGCGCACGAGCAGCACACCTATATCTGCATCGACCTCAAGACGTTTTACGCTAGCGTCGAGTGCGTCGA